>MAAC01018320.1_pt1 | contig 41732 bp, 36 predicted proteins | sample 1115981 | NCBI WGS metagenome assembly MAAC01 (sample SAMN04961126, study PRJNA320927) | seawater metagenome | isolation source: sample BD02T64 sea water enriched with oil for 64 days | place: USA:Gulf of Mexico | collected 2013-07-27 | reverse complement strand
CTGCGTTGCCCTAATACAGTACATCCGTGTACTAACCTTACAAATAGCTGCAACGACGTAGTGGGATTGCTCAAGCGCTTCTTCGATGGGTTTAAAAGCAATTTATGCCGCGTTATCAACTTGAACAATGGAACAACCATTCTCTCAATTTAATGCCTTGCCTAAATTGCTTTTAACTCCCACTGAAATCCCGCATCTTGAAGTGGAACGGGTATATAATCTTAGGTAAGTGTTTTTCTACCCTTATTAGTAACAAAATAACCAGATATCGCAAGGGCTAAATTGCTATTTAGAATAAATAATCCATTTTAATCGGAATTATTGTCTAATTCACTATTAAAATTCTGCCTGTTAACATGATATAGTTTTGTTAATCTTTAATAAATTCTGCGTATTATCATGCTAATAGTTGTATCCCCTGCTAAAAATTTGGATTTTGAATCCGATCTCGCCACCAATGAGTTTAGCCAACCTGAATTATTGCAACATAGCGAACAATTGATCGAACGGTGTTTAAAACTAACACCGGCAAATCTTTCCTCGTTAATGGGCATTAGCGATAAGCTGGCCGGCCTAAATGCCGCCCGTTTTGCTGACTGGAGCATGCCTTTTACTGCCAACAATGCACGGCAAGCGGTATTGGCATTTAATGGTGATGTTTATACCGGTCTGGATGCAAAAACATTTACCGCGCAAGACTTTAGTTTTGCCCAACAACATTTAAGAATACTGTCTGGCTTGTATGGTTTGTTGAAACCGCTAGATTTAATGCAAGCGTATCGGTTAGAAATGGGCACCAAGCTTGATAATAACCGGGGCACGAATTTGTATCAGTTTTGGGGCAATATTATCACCGATAAACTTAATCAAACCCTGCAAGCGCAAGGCGACGAGGTGCTGATCAATTTAGCATCAACGGAGTATTTCAAATCGGTGAAAAAGAAAGAGTTAAATGCCACTATAATCACGCCCGCATTTAAAGACTGGAAAAATGGTCAGTATAAAATGATCAGCTTTTTTGCCAAAAAAGCTCGCGGCCAAATGGCACGATACATCATTGAAAATCAGCTTAGTGATGTTGAACAAATTAAACAATTTGATGTTTCCGGCTATGGGTATAATGACGAGTTTTCTACTGCAACTGTGCCAGTGTTTACTCGCAAAGCAAATTAACCTAATCTCTGGCAATACGGTATATAGAAAATATAAGGAGTTATTTTGCTAACCTTACTGGCTAAATTATTAAAAGCATTAAATTCGGAAAGCTCGCCTCGGCAAATCGCCCTGGCGATTGCTTTGGCTATGATCATCGGGCTAACGCCAACGCTCAGTTTACATAACTTATTGGTGCTATTAATCGCTTTTGTGCTACGAGTAAACTTAAGTGCATTCTTTGCTGCGGTTGCTGCATTTAGTCTATTGGGATTAGGCTTGTCAGCTATTTTTGCCAGTGTGGGTGAGAGTTTGTTAACCCATGCCAACTTAAGCGAATTTTGGCAAGGCTTATACCAGTTTGAATTATTAAAACTGGCTCATTTTCATCATACCTTAACCTTGGGGGCATTCTTTTGTGCGCTGATTAGCTTCATCCCAATGCTGTTTTTAAGTCAATACCTGGTGATTAGATATCGTCATCATCTGAAAACGTTTACCGAACGATTTAAAATAGTACAAGCATTAAAAGCATCTAAATTTTATCGCTTATATTTAAATCTATCTAACAAGGGAGCGGTCTAATGGCTAAGTATTTTCGCTGGCAAGGACTGTTAGGTTTTGTTGCAACCATAACATTTATCACGGCATTGCTGTTGATTCTCGCTCCGAGTATTGCCAAAGTAGGCCTTGAAAAAGGTATTGCCTGGTATTCTGGCGCAGAAGTGAACATTGACGATGTCGAGATCAACTGGTCGCCCTTGGCCTTAACAATTAATCACCTGCAAATTACCGACAATGAAAATCCAAGTCATAATGTCATCGCCTTTGACCAGGCGAGTGCAGGTATTGATGTTGCCCAATACCTGTTTGGCCACCTATTGATTGAAGAATTAACCATTACCGGTATTCGCTTCGATCAAGAACGAGACAATGTGGGCGACGTTTATCGCGATGCCAATACCTCAATTGCCGATGAAACGGTTCGCTCAGTTGAACAGCAAATGCCGTCTATTGAAAGCCAATTGCCAGAGATAAAAGATATTTTAAATGACTCAAGCTTGTTAACGGTAAAGGCAAGTCAGCAACTCGAGCTAACTTATCAGCAAGAAAAGCAAAAACTCAACCTGTTAAAATCGCAGCTGCCAAGTAAGCAAGCTCTTCAAGAATACCAAGCACAGGTAAAGCAACTTAGCAAAAGTAAAGTAAAGTCAGTTGACCATTTTAACCGTTTAAAGCAAGAACTCGAAGTGTTAAAAAAACAGTTTAAACGAGATCGAAAACTGGTTAAAAGTGCAAAATTGCAGCTTAAAGAAAGTAAAGGAAATATTACTAAAGCGGTTAACGCGGTGAAATCTGCTCCTCAACAGGATTGGCAACAGTTAAAATCTAAATATCAATTAGACAAAGTCGATAACGCCGATTTTGCCCACATATTATTTGGCGAAAATGCTCGTCAATATTATCAACAGGCGGAAAGTATTTACCTGCGTATTAAACCTTTTATTGAATCGAATAACAGCGAAACAACGGCTGAAAAAGAGCAACGCCAACAAAGTTTAGCCACAGGTCGGTTCGTGCAATTCATTGATGAAAATCCTCTACCGCCATGGTTAGTAAAGCAGGCTTATTTTCAATTGACATTGCCGCAAGGTAGTTTTGAGTTTCAATTGAGTGAATTAACTAATGAACATTGGCATCGTAACAAACCAACCCTGATCACGGTAAATACGGCTAAATTGTTAAGCGGTGGCGATGCAAAATTATCGGCGAGAGTGTTTAACAATATTGAAAATATTACTGCGCAAGGTGACTGGCAGTTTATGCAGGTACCGGTAACCGATGCGAAACTTAGAGACACAGATAGTTTATCTTTGGCTATGGCGAGTGCCAATGTCGCCGGCATTGGTCAGTTTTCGTTTATTGACAGTAAGATAGAAAGTGCCAATGAATTTAACATCAGCAACGCCAGTTATACGGGTGCATCGACCTCTTCGATTGGGCGTGCTTTGCTTGCGGCGATAGGTGATGTTGAGCAATTTTCGTTAAGCGTCGGCGTAGCCGGGCAAATCAATTCGCCAAGTTACCGGGTAAAATCGGATCTCGATAATGTTATCAGTAAAGCCATTGCGGTACAGCTGCAACAGAAAATTGCAACTTTTCAGCGAAAATTGCAATCGGGTTTAAATCAAAAAATTAGTCAAACATTACAAATGGACAAAACTGAAGCCGCCGAATTTGCCGACACAGAAACACTGTTAAACGACACAGACAAGGCCTTAAAGAAATTAATGAAGTCGAAAATTGCAGACAATAAAAAGAAAGAACTGGAAGATAAATTGAAGAAAAAACTTGGTAAGTTGTTCGGCTAATCGATGAGTTTATTTAATTTTAAAAATAGCGATGGCTCGCAAAAAAACGTTGTGTTTTTTACCCTTGCTTTATTAACGGTAATTGTCATTGGTTGCCTCATTTTTAATTATGTTAACCGCCAACAAACCCTTGCCTATGAGTGGATTTCTACGCCGAAGCTAAATGATGTTTATGTCATTAATAGCGAGGTGTTAAACAATCAGTCACGACTTCGGGAAAAGTATCTGATCACTCAGGTAAGCTCGGTTGATGATGGCAATATTAGCTTAAGGGTGAGTAATTTTTTATTTCTTCGAGTCAGGGACGCAATCCAGAGTATCCGTTCGGATAAATTTCTTACTCACAATTACTTCTCTACGACACCCTTGGTGATGCCACTCAATAAACTGCAGCAATTGTATCTTGATGACGGCATCGATGATGTTGGCCGTTCACCGGATGGCATGCATTTGTATGGCGGGGTTATTATTGGTAAGGCGGCCAAGAAAAAAAGAACTATCCACCTTGGCCGCCAAGACAATCAAATTGCCATTGCTTATTATCAGGGCAGCATGGGCTATGAACAAGATTGGGCTGAAGCCTTTCGCTTATTTACGCAAGCGGCGGAAAAAGGTCATCCTTATTCACAGCTGAATTTAGCCCATATGTATCAAGATTTTGAGGGGGTAGTAAAAGATTTGAAACTGGCGCTATTCTGGTTCGAAAAAGCCAGTTTGCAACAGATAACGGCGGCTACCACTGAGTATTTACGACTTTGTCAGCAATTAGTTGCGTGTGCAGAGATACCATAAGACCAAGTAAACATCTGACCTTAAAATACATTATACCAAGTTGATTAAATATCTGCTCATTTTTAATCAAATTGGTATTACAGCCAACGCACTTGGTATTATTCCACTTCCCAAAAAACTTCTTTCTTTACGCCATTGCGTAAATACACAAAGGCAATTTTTTCGCCTTTTTTCGCATCGGCAAAGCGTTGCTTTACTTTCATCGCGGAAGTTAAATCCTTGATCTTGATATTATCAACTTCAAGAATAATGTCGCCACCCAGCAATACCGGTGTTCTGCCGATCACCACATTTAAATACCCGCCTTGAAAGCCTAGCTTATGGGCTAAAGTCGCCGGAATAACGTGTTGTATTAGCATGCCATAACCATATTGGTTATTAATCGCTTTCGCCTGAGTTTCACTAAGCAGATGAGGGATAAAGCCGACAAAAGCGCTCGGCTCTGAGGCAATGATATCGCGAACGGTATCAACAGAGACAACAAAACCAAGACCATTACTGCCTCCTGATTTTGACAAGATATGGCTAACGATACCTATAATCTCACCATCAAGGTTAAATAATGGTCCACCGGAATTACCCTGGTTAATTGAGGCATCGGTTTGTATCAAACGTGGGGTAATATCCGTTCCGGGAATGGTTTCTCTATCACGTATTCCGCTTAGATAACCGACCGATAAACTATGACTTACGCCATAGGGCGCACCAATGGCGATAACTTGCTCACCAATGGTATAATCGCCAGCTTCGGCAAGTTTGAGAACTTGTACATCATCAGGCATTTTTCTTGCTCTGATCATTGCCAGGTCGATAAGGTTATCAACCCAAACCACATGACCGCTGGTTTTACTGCCATCGGCAAAAATCACCTCTATTTTTGTTGCTCTGCCAACCACATGAGCGGCGGTAAGGATTTGTCCGTCCTTACTAATGATTGCTCCTGAACCCAAAGATTCACTAGTGGTAGACTTATAACTGACCTGACCGGGTTTTGGGTTGGCGATAGACGTTACATGTAGTTCAACAACGCCATCATTAACCGTTTTAAAAAGTTGCTTAACCGAAGGAGCCGCAAAGGCTGTGCTTGTAAAGATAAATAAAAAGCTTAGACAAAAAAATCTTATCATCATGAAACGCCTGTTAATAAAGGAATATAGGTCTATTATCTAACGATTAGGGGGATGAAAGTCAATGTTTATTAATCGTTTGAAAACAATGCGGTATAGAGTTATAAAGGTGGATACAAAAAGCCCCAAGCGGATGGCTTAGGGCTGAATGATTACTTTGCGAAAAGCAAATAACTTAAGAGGCTAATTTTTTCTTGGCTTTTTTCGCTTTCTTGGCTTTTTTCGCCGCTTTGGATTTTTTGCTTAAGCTTGCACTTTTCTTTACCACTTTGGTTTTATTGCGTTTAACCGGCACTCGTGCTTCTTTATATTGTGGTCTTAAATCGTCAATTACCCGGCGTTGTAGATGTTCTTCGGTAAAGCGCTCAATTTTGGCAATTGATGACATATCATGAGCTTCAACTAAAGATATTGCCGTGCCTTTTTTGCCGGCACGACCCGTGCGGCCAATTCGGTGAACATAAATATCGGCTTTGCGTGGCATATCAAAGTTGATCACATGAGTAATATCATCAATGTCTAAGCCGCGAGCGGCAATATCTGTGGCAATCAAGATATTTACCTTGCCATCTTTTACTCGCTTTACCGCGTTATTGCGTTTATCTTGTGCCATTTCGCCTTCAAGCCAAACATTGCGCAATTCTTCGCTTTGTAAACAACCAGCAAGCATTTGCACGGTTTCACGTTTATTGGCAAAGACTACGGCACGTTTTACGTCTTCTTGTTTAAGAATATGGATTAACTGTTTAAGTTTGTGCTGTTTGTCATCGGAAATGTGGATCCATTGATGAGTTTTGGCTTTTTCTTTACGTGATGGATCGGCTTCAACAAACACTGGCTCGTTTAACAGTTCTTTGGAAAAACGGATAATGCCAGCACCGGCTAACGTGGCCGATAACAACAAGGTTTGTTTACGCCATCTGGCTTCGCCGGCAATACGGTTAATACTGTCAGAAAAACCCATATCCAACATACGATCGGCTTCATCAAGCACCAGAATTTCAATGTCCCGAGTATCAAATTGTTCGTTATCAATATAGTCGAGCAAACGTCCTGGGGTGGCAATTAGCATATCGGTGGTTTGCGTTAAAATTTCTCTGTGCGAACCATAGTTGACACCACCGGTGATCAGGCCGATTTTAATCTCAGTATGAGCCGTTAGTAACTCTGCTTGTTGATGTATTTGGGTCGCCAATTCCCGCGTAGGGGCTAACACTAATACTCTTGGGTATCCTGGTTCGGTACGAGGGTAGTCCAATAAATGTTGCGCACAAGGTAAAATAAATGCCGCCGTTTTGCCGGTTCCGGTTGGCGCTGATGCCAACACATCTTTACCTGCCATCGCCACAGGTAATACTTTTTGTTGGATTGAGGTTGGTTTTTTAAAGCCGGCTTTAACTGTACCGGCAACAAGTTCATCATCAAGATCAAACTGTGAAAACATGGATTGATTTTACCTTAGAAATTTATATTGATAGGAAAGCCACTGCTTTCTTTGCGTATTATAGAGACTTAATTGATTATTTACTAAACAAGTTTGCCATAGCTATGCATTTTTACTTTATTCGCTGATTATTTCACTGATTTCTTCAAGAATTTGTTCAGCCCATTGGTCAATGCGCTGATCACTTACGTTGTATTGAGTTTCATCATCGAGGGATAAACCGACAAAAAAATCGCCATCTTCGGTTAATGCTTTTGAGGCTTCAAATTCATAACCTTCATTAGGCCAGTAACCGATAACATTGGCACCTTGTGGGATGATTTGATCGTGCAGCATACCCAGGGCATCCTGAAACCATTGGCCATAACCAATCTGGTCGCCCAAACCAAACAAAGCAACAATTTTGCCATGTAAATTAAGTGAGCTGATATCGTCCCAACTCGACTCCCAGTCTTCTTGCAGCTCACCAAAATCCCAGGTAGAGATGCCAAATATGATGATATCAAATTGCTCACAATCGGATAATGGCACGTCTTTAATGTTGTATAGTTCAACCAGATCTGCGCCGAGGGAGGCCTGAATTTTTTCGGCCGCCATTTCGGTATAACAAGTGGTTGAGCCATAAAACAAGGCAATTTTCATGATACTGCAGACCTATGATTAAATTTGCCGCGATTCTAGCAGATTTCAGCCATAGAACTCAAAGTAATAATGGCATTGCTGAACTATAATTAGTTAATGGAATGTAAAAATATGGCGATCACGGTAAAAGTGTTGTCAAGCTGTGCGGTTTCACTTGCATTTGCCCCAAGAACTGAGTAATTTTAATCGCCTTATCTCGGTCTTATTACGATAAGAGTAATTTTTTTCGTAAATGAGTAACCGAAAGTGATATTAGGAATAGATAATATGTTGAAAAAATTGATCATCATTGTTGCGGCAACAATGATGTTAATAGCAGTGCCAGCTGCGTCCGATGAAGACAATACAGTAAAAATTAAAGCCAACCTGGCAAAACTAGGCTTGCAAGTAGAAACTGTGCAAGCGTCCAAAATGGATAATTTGTTTGAGGCAATTACCGATCAGGGATTATTTTATACCAGTGCCGATGGCAGCTTTTTAATTCAAGGGAAAGTGTATCAAATCACCGATGACGGTATTAATAATTTAACCGAAGAAAGCTTAGCAAAAGTTCGTGTTGATGGGATGAAAACATTTTCGGATTCGATGATAGTGTTTCCGGCCAAAGATGAAAAATACCAAATGACGGTATTTACCGATTTAACCTGTGGTTATTGTCGAAAATTGCATAATCAAATTGATGAATTTAATGATTTAGGCATTACCGTTCGATATCTAGCATTTCCTCGTGGTGGTTTGTCGAGTCAGTCTTACACCGACATTCGCAGTGTCTGGTGTAGTGACGATCAACAATCGGCTATGACGCAAGCGAAAGGCGGGGCGCACGTAGCGCAGAAAGTTTGTGCGCTACCAGTTGCCGAACAGTACAATTTTGGTCGAAAAATAGGCGTGTCAGGTACTCCGGCTATCATCTTAAATGATGGCAATATGGTTCCGGGTTATAAAACACCAGATCAAATGCAGCAAATCTTGCAATCTTATTCAGTGAATAAAGCGGGTTAATATAACCAATACTTTTACTGAGTAAGTTATAATAAATTAATCAAGGTGCCAATTCGGCGCCTTGTTTCTATCCTGTCTGTTTTACTGTACACTTTTTATTTCTGCCCTAATTTATTGACTCTTATGGACAAGCAAATTTGTCGCCGTGAATCGGCTGATTGCTCAACACTACCTACGCACCTGCACCCAATTTTAAAGCAAATTTATGCCAGTCGTGGCATCAAAAATGAAACTGAATTATTGCAAAGCGCCGATCAAATGCACAAACCCGGGGAGCTGCTCGGCCTAGATAAAGCCTGTTCATTATTGTTTGCTGCAATAAAAGACAATAAGCGCATTATTGTGGTCGGCGATTTTGATGCCGACGGTGCTACCAGTTCGGCATTGATGATGCAGGGCTTAAGTTTGCTCGGTTCACACAATCATGATTTTATTGTCCCCAACCGTTTTGAATACGGTTATGGGCTGACCCCTGAAATCAGTAAAATTGCGGTGCAACAAGGTGCCGACGTTATCGTTACCGTGGATAACGGTATTAGCTGTATCAAAGGGGTCGCCAAGGCAAAACAATTGGGTTGTATAGTGATCGTTACGGATCATCATTTACCTGGTGAAAACTTACCTGATGCCGATGCAATAGTGAACCCTAACCAACGAGGTTGTAGTTTTCCCAGCAAGGCGCTTGCCGGCGTTGGTGTTGCCTTTTATTTAATGGCGGCACTAAGACAAACGATGCGTCAGCAAGGGTGGTTTGCCAGCAAAGGGTTAAGTGAACCGAATATGGCACAGTTACTCGATTTGGTCGCACTGGGCACCGTTGCTGATGTGGTAAGTTTGGATAGAAATAATCGCATTTTGGTGACGCAGGGAATTAAGCGTATTCGAGCTGGGGCTACCCGACCGGGTATTCAGGCACTCATTGAAATTTCAGGCAAAAACCAACAAAAACTGGTGGCCAGCGATTTTGGCTTTGGTCTGGGCCCCAGGTTAAATGCCGCGGGCAGGCTTGATGACATGGCGCTAGGAATACAATGTTTACTGGAAACGGATTTGTATAAAGCCAGATTAATGGCGGCCGATCTGGATGATTTGAATAAAACCCGGCGTGAAATTGAGCATGGCATGCAAGTGGAAGCTGAGCAGGTATTAAAAAATCTTAATTTAAATCAAAATAATTTACCTTCGTCTATCGCGCTTTATCAAAATGACTGGCATCAAGGGGTGATTGGTATTGTTGCTGGTAGGTTAAAAGAAAAATTTCATCGACCCACAATTGTTTTCGCCGACGGTAGCAATGGCGAAATTAAAGGCTCAGCCCGTTCGATTTCTGGGCTGCATATACGTGATTTGTTAGAACACATTGACTCGCAACATCCGGGGCTGATTTTAAAGTTTGGTGGCCATGCCATGGCGGCCGGGTTGTCGATAAATGCTGTAGATTTTCAACAGTTTCAGCGTTTGTTTGAGCAATATGCAAATAAATGGCTAAGTGCCGAGATGCTAGACAATAAGATTATATCTGATGGCGAATTATCAGCAGATGCTTTTACTCTTGAATTCGCTCAATTACTGAGAGAGTCAGGGCCATGGGGGCAAAATTTTCCTGAGCCAGTATTTGATAATCATTTTAAAATTATTCAACAACGCATTGTTGGTGAAAAACATCTGAAGTTAATGGTACAAATTAATGATCTAGCCATTGACGCTATTGCCTTTAATGTAGACACCACCATTTGGCCAAATCACAAATGTGAAACAGTACATTTGGCTTATAAACTCGATATTAATGAATTTCGTGGCAAGCAAACTTTTCAGCTTTTGGTTGATCATATTGAAGTGATACCAATTTGATTAATATCAATCTATTAAAAAACATAAAGATAACGCTCTGCTCTTTTATGTAGGGCGTTATTACGTTACAATGCGCGACTATTTTTCTAAGTTTTTGAGCTGAGTTTTTATTGATGTTTGAAGTCAATCCTTTACATAACCAAATCAAAGACATTCGCGAACGCACCAATGTGCTTCGGGGGTACCTTTGACTATGACCAAAAAGCTGAACGCTTAACTGAAGTTAATCGTGAGTTAGAGCTTCCAGATGTTTGGAACGAACCTGAGCGAGCGCAAGCACTTGGCAAAGAGCGTTCATCATTAGAGCTGATAGTAAAAACTATCGATGATATGGATAGTGGTTGTGAAGATGCTAATGATTTAATTGAATTAGCTGTCGAAGAAGAAGACGAAGAAACATTCATTGAGGCTCAAGCCGAAATTGATGGTTTAGAAACGCAGTTAGCAAAACTTGAATTTCGTCGCATGTTTTCTGGCCCGCAAGATGCAAACAGTTGTTATCTTGATATTCAATCTGGCTCTGGCGGCACTGAAGCACAAGATTGGGCACAAATGATCCAGCGTATGTTTTTACGTTGGGGCGATGCCCACGGCTATAAGCCTGAAGTTTTAGAAGAAACAGATGGTGATGTGGCCGGTATAAAAGGTTGCACTATTAAGTTTTCGGGTGAATATGCCTATGGTTGGTTAAAAACCGAAACCGGTGTACACCGTTTAGTTCGCAAATCGCCATTTGATTCGAGTGGTAAGCGTCATACATCGTTTGCATCAGCATTTGTTTACCCTGAAATAGACGATAATATTGAAATAGATATAAATCCAGCTGATTTACGCATTGATACGTTTAGAGCATCTGGTGCTGGTGGTCAGCATGTTAACAAAACAGACTCGGCCATCCGTATAACTCACATTCCAACGAATGCAGTAGTGCAGTGTCAGGCTGATCGTTCGCAACATAAAAACCGAGCGCAAGCAATGAAGCTATTAAAAGCTAAACTGTATGAATTAGAAATGCAAAAACAAAACGAAGATAAGCAAATGCTCGAAGATGGTAAGTCTGACATCGGTTGGGGCAGCCAAATTCGTTCTTACGTGCTAGATGATAGCCGTATAAAAGATTTACGAACCGGCGTTGAATCACGCAATACACAAGCAGTGCTAGACGGTGGTTTAGATCCATTTATTGAAGCCAGTTTAAAATTTGGTTTATAAACTCCAAATTTGGCCTTTAAACAAGAAAGATAACCAGAGACATAAACATGACAGAACAAGCTAGAGACGAAAATAAATTAATCGCTGAACGTCGCGGGAAATTAGATAATATTCGTGCAAACTGCCCAGCTAATGGCCACCCAAATGATTTTAATCGTGAGCATTACGCAGCTGATATTCAAGCGGAGCATGGTGAAAAAACCAAAGAAGAGCTTGAAGAATTACAGGTAACTTATGCTGTTGCTGGTCGTGTTATGGCTAAACGTGGTCCTTTCTTGGTTTTACAAGATATGTCTGGTCGTATTCAGGCCTATGCTGAAAAAGCCGTGCAAAAAGATATTAAAGCACGTTGGGGCTTATTAGACATCGGCGACATTATTGGTGTTAAAGGCATTTTACATAAATCAGGTAAAGGTGATTTATATGTGAATATGGACGAATATTCATTATTAACCAAATCATTACGGCCATTACCGGAAAAATTCCACGGTTTATCAGATCAAGAAATGAAGTATCGTCAACGTTATGTTGACTTGATCATTAATGAAAAAACTCGTGATACGTTTCAAATACGTTCGCAAATTGTTAGTGGTATTCGTAACTTCTTAACTGAACGTGGCTTTATGGAAGTTGAAACGCCAATGCTACAAGTTATTCCCGGCGGCGCAACGGCTAAACCATTTGAAACTTTCCACAATGCGTTAGACATTGATATGTTCTTACGTATTGCGCCAGAGCTTTACCTTAAGCGTTTAGTGGTTGGTGGTTTTGAAAAAGTATTCGAAATTAACCGTAACTTCCGTAATGAAGGTTTATCAACTCGTCATAATCCTGAGTTCACTATGATTGAATTCTACCAAGCGTATGCTGATTACAATGACTTAATGAACCTTACCGAAGAGATGCTACGTACTCTTGCTGAAAACGTAATGGGTAACTCTGTTATTCGTAATACGGTGAAAAATGCCGATGGCGAAGTCATCGAAGAAAAGTTCTACGATTTTGGTCAACCGTTTGAGCGTTTATCTATGATGGATGCAATTATTAAACATGGCCCACATTTAGATGCGGCAGTTATTAAGGATCCAGAAGGTCGTTTTGACGAGCTTAGAGCGATTGCTAAACAAGTTGGCGTTAAAGAGCCAGAAGGTAAAAATGTTTGGGGTGCAGGTAAGTATTTATGTGAAATCTTCGAAGAAGTCGCTGAGCATAAACTAGACCAACCTACATTCATTACTCAATACCCATGGGAAGTATCCCCGCTGGCGCGTCGTAACGATGATAATTCATTCATCACCGACAGATTCGAATTCTTCGTTGGTGGTCGTGAATTAGCGAATGGTTTCTCTGAGCTAAACGATGCTGAAGATCAAGCTGCGCGCTTTAAAAAGCAAGTTGAAGAAAAAGATGCCGGCGATGATGAAGCGATGCACTTTGATGAAGATTACATTACCGCTCTTGAGTACGGTCTACCACCAACCGCTGGTGAAGGTATTGGTATCGATCGCTTGGTAATGTTATTTACCGATTCGCCTACGATAAAAGACGTAATTTTGTTCCCTCACATGCGTCCTGTTGCCGAGTAAACTTACTCGTTTATCAACAAAAAAACCTCGCATGCGAGGTTTTTTTACTAATACCCGGCAGACAGGATGCTTGTTAATGGTTATCACGAATAAACGTTGCCAAATCTTGTTTATATTTCACCATTGATTCTTGGTGGATATACATCATATGGCCAGCCTCATAGTAATCAATGCGAATATTGTTGCGTAAATCATCGGAAATTTTCAAATGATCGATCATAAATTTCGTAGTGAAGTGGGGGGTGGCCAAATCAAAATAGCCTTGTTGGATAAGAACCTTCATGTTCGGGCTCATTTTCATTGCGTATTCTAAATCGGGTGATGTATCTGGAAACGGTACTTTAAAAAAACCGACATCGGGTTGACGATGGCCCCAATCCCATTCTGCCCATATATTGCCAGACACTTTATACTCAACATCTTGCTCTACTTTAAGATCCGTAGCGTAATAGTCCATAAAGGTGGCAACTACCGGCGGTCCGATGGCAGAGATCATTGGATCATAATTCATACTTTCGCTATGCGGCTGAAGTTGCTCGCCTTTAAACCGGGAATCAATTCGGCCGACAGTTTGCTGTCTCTCACGCAGTAACTCTTTAGTAAAGGCTTGATGGTTGACTCGTAAGTTTGCGGCAAGTAAGTACGATTCTTTTAATCCGGTGTAGTGGCTCAATTTTTTCGCCATCGCAGATTTTTCTTCACCAGTTAAATTGTTGCCCTTTAACAACGCAAGCGCATATTCATTAATCGAAAACGCTTCCACCTCACTTAAAAACTCAGTCAGGCTTGGCGCTTTTTCTGTTAGTGCATCATGGTACCAGGCGGTTGCCGCAAACGTTGGTAAAAATAAGATATGCGGTAAGTCGGCGTGGCCAAGGTCAAAGCCGGTGGTAAATTCTAAAAACGGCGATACCAGGATAATACCGTTTAACGACATATTGTAGTGTTGCAATAATGCCTGGCTTACTCCCGCGGTACGCATACCGCCATAGCTTTCACCAAGGATAAATTTAGGTGACTGCCAGCGTTGATTGTCACTGATGTATTGTTTGATAAAGCTTGAAACCGACTTGATATCTTGATCGGTGCCCCAGAAATCTTTGCCGGTGGCTTTGCCGACAGGACGTGAAAAGCCGGTGCCGACAGGGTCAACCATGACCAAATCGGTTTCATCTAAAATCGAGTATTCGTTAGCCACTCGTTTAAAGCCAGAGTTCGGATAGAAATCAGCATCTTTTACGATCGCTCGTTGCGGCCCTAAAATGCCCATGTGCAGCCATACCGAAGCTGAGCCTGGACCACCGTTATAAGCAAAGGTGATCGGTCTTTTGCGTTTGTCACTGCCATCTTTGGTGTAGGCGGTAAAACCGAACAGGGCGATTGGCTCACCTTTGTCATTCTTCATTAACAAGGTGCCTGCCGTGGCGGTGTATTTAATGGTTTTGCCGTTTATTTTGATTTTATGCTGGCTGGTGGCAACTTTGCCTTCCGGAGCTGCTTTTTTACTTTCTGCTTTATCTGTTGCCGGTTTATCCGCAGCATAAACACCACTACAGCATATTAGCAAGACCAGACTTATTACGTGTAAATACTTCATTTATTTCCCTTTTATTATTATGAACTCTAAATACCAATCGGCATAAGCACTGAGTTGGCTATATACTTATGCAGATTGGTATAAGGGTAGTAACGAATGATAAAAAGACCAAAAAAAATCCCCGCATTGTGCGAGGATTCTGATTTTAACCGGAAAACCTACTAATTAGTTTTCACCGGACGTAATCTAAGAAACAACGTTTCAAACGTACGGTATTAGTGTTCGTGACCACAACCACCTTCAGTGTGCACATGACCATGAGAAATTTCGTCTTCAGTGGCGTCACGAACTTCTAAAATTTCGACATCGAATTTTAAATCGATGCCGGCGAGGGGGTGGTTACCATCAACGGTAATTTCATCATCTTCCATACCAATGACAATCACGGTTTGTTCGCCATCATCGGTTTGCGCGCGCAGTTGCATTCCCACATCCAGCTCATCGATGCCTTCAAAAAACGATTTAGATACAGTTTGTACATAGCCATCGTGACGCTGACCGTAGGCATTTTCGGCATCTACATCAACAATAAACTTATCGCCAACTTCTTTATCTACCATCTCTGACTCAAGACCTGGGATTAAAAATCCGCTACCTTGAATAAAACTCAGCGGTTGGTGATCGTAAGAGCTGTCGATTAGGTTTTCTTCACTGTCCATTACTGCATAATGCATGACGACGACTTTATTGTTTGCAATTTTCATAAAATTCCCTGAGAAAATCCAGATTTGATCCAGAATAAATTTAGTGCTGCAAGCTAGATTTTTGACCGTAAACGAGCAATAAAACCTAAGCTTCTTCAGTAATAGAATAAGGTAATGACATTAAGTTAAACTTAATACCATTTTGATGCTTAAGGCGTAAACTTGCATCCGCTTCGGTATCATTGGCTAACACGGCTTGAATGTAAATGGTGCCATCATCCGCTTCATAATGGGCAATAATGTCGCCACCACGACGCCAGTTTTCGCCGGCTTGTTTTTCTAACACCGAGCCGTCATTAATCATCGCATCTGCTTGCCATTTTAACTCGCCTTCGCTTTTGAGGGCATACAAGGCTTTTTTATTGCGGCCTAAATACTTCATTCTAGCGACCGTTTCCTGGCCCAGATAACAGCCTTTGCTAAAACTGATGCCATTAACATATTGCAAGTTAAGCATTTGCGGTACGTATGCACCAATGCTTACGTTGTTCATATGGACAAAACCTGATTGTATCTCAAGTAAAGTCCATACTTCGCTTGGATATATATCAACGGTCAGTTTTTTAGATAATGCGTCAATATGATCCCTTTTGGCAACAATTAAATAACGCTCCGTTGCACCCCCTACATAGAGTACCGATGCGTCATCGTTTGCGACAACCGGGTTAAATGAATCCGGCACCGCATTAAATTCTGTTTGAATAAACTCGCCACTGCTAGCGCCAACCAAAGCCAGGTAACCCAGTTGCTCGGCCTGGGCAATATCGACTTTGGCAAAAACACCAAATTTTTGTAACTCAGCCATAGATGTTTCTAATGATGCATTACTTTGTATTAATAAGCGTTGCTCTTTTTGTTGGAGCAAGCGAAATGCGGAAAACATTTTTCCTTTGGCATCACAATGGCTACCAACCAAGAGTTTTTTTACGGCTAATTGCTCAACATCACAAGTGAGTTGCCCTTGTAGATATTTATCGGCTTCAACACCGCTAACGCTAATTGCACTGATGGAGTCGACAATAATGGCAAAATTTTCTGGGAGCTGTTCGATATTTGGCTTTGTAGGTTGAATATTCATATTATTCTACTATTTTTTAGTTAACCTGCACTCGAGTATTGAGTGCTTGATATTATGTTAAATTAATAAGGGCTATTGCACTAAAAATCAAGGCTAATCGCCATTTGATTGCATTTATTCTTAACTTATCTTGGGTAAATTGAGGGCCTGTTTGAACCCGAAGGGCAGCGTTTAGGCACAATTTTTGCCGCGTTTCTGCTTTTTTTATGTGGCTCACCACACTACAAAAAGCGATGCCACGCTAAAATTGTGCCTAAACGCTGCAAAAATGCACAGCAAAGACCAACAGACCCTAGTCAGCAGAATGTTGAAAAGATATAATAATGGCAATTCACCTTATTATGATGCGGACAAACAATGACATTACACAATAACAAAGCAAGATTACGTTGGGCCTGCCGTCGCGGCATGTTGGAGCTGGATGTATTGTTTATGCCATTTGTTGAACAAGCCTGGGACCATTTAAACGAGCAACAAAAAATCGACTTTGATCGATTGCTCGACGGCGATGATCCAGAATTATTTGCCTGGTTTATGGGACATGAGGAATGCAAGGATGAAGCACTCAACGCCATGGTACAACTTATACTCAAGCGAGTTAAAGTATAATCTTTGTTTAACTCAATCTAAAATTGCAATGCAAGTCCCGCGTTATCTTGCGGGGCTAATATTTTTCATATCTTGCGTGCTATTAGTTAACTTTGGTTTACCTTTAACCTATTCTCTGGTTTTCATACTATCAGCGATTATTGCCGGGATCAGTTATCTGCTGGTTCAGCATATCGCTATCGCGCAGCTATTTACGCTGAAATTAACGAATGGCCATTCTCTCTCCTTGACCGTGAGTAACTCGTTTATGCTCTCACAAGAGGGGGGTCTAACGTTTTCAGCGGATCAGCATTACCAACTTTGTCACGATAGCTTTGTTTTTCCTTTTGGTTGCGCTTTAGCGCTTGTGCGACGGTTACCACAAACTGTGCTGTCATCTATTCAACCACAAACCGAAGAAAAACCACTGCACCTATTTGTCTTTAAAGATTCGTTAAATAGCGATGATTATCGCCGCTTATGCCGAATTGTGCAGTACATTAAACAATAATACCAGTTCGCGTAATGATGTGATCAATTGAGAATGATATAGAAAGTTTTAGAACAACTGAAATTTTGAGTAGATAGTTATTCATATCTTTTCGAAATTTCAGGCAGTTATCAAGCTTTATACATTCCGAAGGGTTACTCATTTGTTGTTTATATGAGTTACTCAATGAGCAGATCATTATACGGATTGGTATAAACTTCCTTAACCATTAACCATAAACCATAAACCATTAACCATGATCAGACATTTTACTGTGCGGGGTTAAAATAGTTGGGCGAGAATTCTCCGCCAGTTGTGGATAATCCAGGGTGTAGTGTAAACCTCTACTTTCTTTACGATCCATCGCAGAAAGAATGATTAACTCAGCCACTTGTACCAAATTACGCAATTCCAGTAAATTATTGCTCACTCGAAAGTGGCGATAATACTCTTGAATTTCGGCTTTCAATAATTCGACTCGGTGCAAGGCTCTTTCAAGGCGCTTGGTGGTGCGGACAATACCGACATAATCCCACATAAACAACCGCAATTCATGCCAGTTGTGCTGAATGACCACTTCTTCATCCGAATTTGATACCCGGCTTTCATCCCAGGCTTTGATTGAAATAATTTTCTGTTTACTGTCCAGCCTAGTTTTAATGTGCTCTGCAGCAGCTCTGGCAAATACCACACATTCCAATAACGAGTTGCTGGCTAAACGGTTAGCACCATGCAGCCCGGTATATGATACTTCGCCAATGGCATAAAGGTTTGCAACGTCGGTTTGACCGTGTTTATTAATCATCACTCCGCCACAGGTGTAATGTGCGGCCGGCACTACCGGCAAAGGCTCTTTGGTCATATCAAAACCAAGTGCACTGGTTTTTTCAAATATCGTTGGAAAATGATGCTTAATAAATTCTTCATCTTTGTGACTGATATCTAAAAACATGCAATCGGCACCCAAGCGTTTCATTTCATAATCAATCGCTCTTGCCACCACATCACGCGGCGCTAACTCAGCTCGTTGATCAAATTCCGGCATAAAACGACTGCCATCAGGGCGACACAAAATAGCGCCTTCGCCGCGCAATGCTTCGGTTAGCAGAAACGTTCCGGCTTTCGGGTGAAATAGGCAGGTTGGGTGAAATTGATTGAATTCCATATTCGCCACTCGGCAGCCGGCACGCCATGCCATGGCAATACCGTCGCCACTGGCAATGTCGGGGTTGGAGGTATATTGGTAAACCTTACTGGCACCACCGGTTGCTAAAATAGTTTGTCTGGCGTGAATGGCTTCAACTTTTTCACTGTTTCGATTCCAGATATAGGCGCCGATACATTGCTTAGTTTCGGCTGCCGGGTCATTGATCAAATCGACGGCATTGGAGCGTTCAAATACCCGAATTCGACTATGGCGTTTAACTTTTTCGGCAAGAGTCAGCTGTACGGTTTTTCCGGTCGCATCGGCAGAGTGCAAGATGCGCCGGTGGCTATGACCACCTTCACGGGTCAGGTGATATTGAGTCCCCTTATTGTTGTTCTCAGCTTGATCAAAATCAACCCCTTGTGCGATTAACCACTGCATTGAAGCTTTTGCATTTTCGGCAGTAAAGTGCACGATGTCTTTATCGCACAAACCATTACCTGCGATTAAGGTATCGTTGACGTGGGCATCAATCGAGTCATTTTCATCAAATACTGCGGCGATACCACCTTGCGCATAGAAAGTGGAGCCTTCATTAATTGGGCCTTTACTTAGCAAAATAACATCGGCATGGTTGGCCAGTTTTAACGCAAGGGTTAATCCTGCAGCACCACTGCCAATAATCAAAACGTCGCAGTTATGTTGTTGATTCATAGATCTTAGATTGAGTTGTTCTTGTTAATGATAGAATTTTAACTTACTTTATAGCGAATTGGCAAAAATATAGGGTTATATACTATATTTAACCTAAATTAGGAGCATTGATTGATATTAAAGTCTCAATAGTGTTTTAAAGTAGTATCAAGAACTCATTATCCCGAATTCAGGTTAATGAAACGATTTTTTAATTATTTTTTACTTTTTTTCAAAGTTTTGCGAACTTTTTGCAAAACACTCAGTCCTAATTGATGTGTTTGCCAAGAGCTGAATAAAACTATGAATACCAAGTCCGATAGTAATCTGGTCATTGGACATAAAAAATATTGAGAACAGGTAGTTGTAGTATAACCAATAAAAACTATTGGTTTTGAGGAGTAAAGGCTCGGATGAGCGAACAGAATGTAGACCAGATGTTGGTACAACAGGTACAAAGCGGCGATAAAAATGCATTTAATCTGTTGGTAATAAAATATCAGCAAAAGGTAATGAATTTGGTATCGCGCTACGTCAAGAATCAAGCGGACGTGGCAGATGTTACTCAAGAAGCATTTATTAAAGCCTATCGTGCTTTAGGAAATTTTCGCGGCGAGAGTGCATTTTATACCTGGTTATACCGAATTGCGGTAAATACCGCAAAAAATCATTTAATGGCAGGTTCGAGAAAACCACCAGGAAGTGATATCGACATTGAAGACGCAGAATTTTACGATAGTGGTGATGCCCTCAGAGAGAATGCATCGCCAGAAAGGTTAATGTTAACCGATGAAATTCGTCAGTTGATATTTAAAACCATCGAACAGTTGCCGGAAGAGTTGCGCACCGCAATTAATTTACGAGAACTGGATGGTTTAAGTTATGAAGAAATAGCAAATGTAATGGATTGCCCGGTTGGCACCGTGCGTTCTCGAATTTTCAGAGCGCGAGATGCGGTAGACAAAAAAATAAAGCCTTTACTGCAGAATTAGTGGTTGTAGCTAATGTTAATCGAGCAAGCAATATTAAAAAACAGTGCGAGTGTGAGTATATATGAGTGAAAATAAGTTTGAAGCAATATCAGCCTTACTTGATGATAACAATGTCGAGCAATCATTGTTAAACGAAGTAAAGGATGATGACAAGCTCGGTGATACCTGGAGTCGATATCATTTGATTGGTGACATTATGCGGGGTGACAGTGCTGATTTTATCAATACCGAACTTGCCAATGATATTGCCGTTGCGATTGCTGCCGAGCCTACGGTATTGGCGCCTGTTTCTCGTCCAACAATTACTCAACGAGCGAAAGCAAAAGTGATCCAGTTAGTTAAACCGGTTGGCCAATTTGCCATTGCCGCATCAGCTGCCGGGTTGATGGTGTTAGGTGTACAGCAAGCCAACGTTTCTGATGAAGGCCAAATCGTTCCTGCTCAAGTGTGGCAACCATTGCCAATAGGCGGTATAGCAGATCCGGTAAGTTACAACTATTCAACCCAGAAAAATGTACCAAATCAAAAACAAGCATATATAGAGCATCAACAAAGGTTGCAAGCCTTGCTGTCTGATCATAACATGCAAATTAAACTTCAATCTGACGTCACGCCTGAAAGCGATGATGGCATACCCGACCCGTTGAGTGAAAACCACGAATAAATGAATTTTTTTAAACCTTTCCTTCTGCTGGCGCTATTTTCAACGCCAGCATTTTCTCAAGATGAAACTAAACTTGAATCTGAACCAGTTGCTGCAACGCAACAGCAATCTCAAGCCGAAGAGCAGGCGGTAACTGCCGTTGAAACCGTAAAGGCACCTACCGCTTTACAATGGTTGCAGAGGTTAACGCATTCTATGCGCACCCTTAATTTTGATACCTCTTTTGTGGTGGTGCGAAATAATCGCGCCGAGCCCTACCGTTGGTTGCATGGTATTTCAAATGAGCAAGAGCTGGAATTAATTACCTTGTTAAATGGGCCGCGCAAAGAAGCGATTCGTTTAGGTGATACCGTCAGTTATTTTGAATCAGATAAATCTCCTTATTCAGTACGCAGCAATAGTATCAGAGCCCCAATCCCGGCAGCCTTATTCGGCGATATTGAAAAGCTGCAAGCGACCTATAATTTTATCGGTGTTGGTAAAAGTAGGATCTTAGGCCGACCGGCGCAATTGGTTCGACTGGAAAGTAAAGACAAGCAACGTTTTGGTTACTGGTTGTGGCTTGATATTGAGAGCGGGTTGTTGTTAAAGGTTGCGGTGATTTCAAGAGCGGGCGAACTGTTAGAGCAAATTCAATTTACTCATCTGATGATCACTGAACAATCAAATGATTTATTGCAGCAGCTCACTACTGCGGCATTACCCGAGCCGTTATCCGGGAATACAATGGAAGTGGAATTACCCTGGCAAGTTAACTGGTTACCGGCAGGTTTTGAATTAATCAAAAGCAGTAAACGTAATATCCAAAAAGTGGATGCTGAGGTTGAAACCTTAATGTTTAATGATGGTCTGGTCGATGTCTCTGTCTATGTGCTGGCAAGTGATGAAGCGCCGAGAAAAGCAACGGTTAATCAAACTGGCGCAACTGTGTTACTATCGACTTTACGCGATGGCTATGAGATCACCGTTGTCGGTAAAATACCCGCTCAAACGGCGAACAGCATAGCTGAGTCGATAAGTTTTAACTAAGCAGAACTAGGCTTAATTGTATTTAGTACGATAATGCAGATAGAATTGGTATAAAATAAGGTAATGATTGAAGAAACCGCCACTGTTGTTGCCATTAATGGCAGGCATGTAACAGTCACCAGTACCATTAAATCAACGTGTCATAGCTGTCATCAGCAAGATGATTGTGGCAGTGGTCAAATTGCCAAAGCCATTCCCCATAAAGCACTGACCACCACAATCACAGCCGGGCAACACAATTTGCAGGTTGGCGATGAGGTGGTGATTGGCTTGTCAGAAAAAAGTCTGTTAGGCAGTGCCTTGCAAGTCTATTTATTGCCGCTATTGATGATGATAGCGTTCGCCACTATTGGCCAGTTTTATCTGGTAGAGCAGTTACAACTGCACGAACTTATCGCCTTGATTTTTGCTGGCGTGGGGGGGTATTTAGGGTTTGTTATCGCGCAAAAAAAGCAAAGTAGTCTGCATGCACAAGCCAATTTACAACCTAAACTGCTGCGTAAATGTGCCGATATCATTGCTACTGTCGAACTCAATTCCTAGTAATATATCTCCTGTTACAGATTTAAAGCCTAAAATCAGTGAAATAGATAGCTAGCTTGCCTTAAATTCGCTAAAATCACGCATAATTATTTTGTATTTACGTATCTATTAAAAGCTCTTTTATGAAGCACATTCGAAATTTCTCAATTATCGCCCACATTGATCATGGTAAATCCACTCTGTCTGATCGGTTAATTCAATTTTGTGGCGGCCTGTCAAACCGTGAAATGGCGGCACAAGTATTAGATTCTATGGATCTGGAACGTGAACGCGGCATTACCATTAAAGCGCAAAGTGTCACCCTGGATTATAAAGCCAAAGACGGCGAAGTCTATCAGCTAAACTTTATCGACACTCCCGGCCACGTTGATTTTTCTTATGAAGTTTCCCGCTCATTGGCCGCCTGTGAAGGTGCATTGTTGGTGGTGGATGCGGGCCAGGGTGTAGAAGCACAAACGCTGGCAAACTGTTACACCGCCATTGAAATGGATTTAGAGGTGGTGCCAATTTTAAATAAAATTGACTTACCTCAGGCCGAACCTGACCGAGTGGCGGAAGAAATAGAAGATATCATCGGCATTGATGCAACTGACGCGGTGCAGTGTAGTGCGAAAACCGGTATTGGTATTGAAGAAGTACTAGAAAGCATCGTCGCCAATGTACCACCACCCGTTGGCGAACCGGATGGCAAGCTGCAGGCGCTGATCATAGATTCCTGGTTTGATAACTATCAGGGCGTAGTGTCTTTAGTACGGGTAATGCACGGAGAGCTTAAAACCGGTGATAAAATGACGGTGATGTCGACCGGGCAAAGCCATCAAATTGATAAAGTTGGTATTTTTACGCCAAAACAAATGGAAACGGGTGTCTTAAAAACCGGTGAAGTTGGCTTTATTATTGCCGGAATTAAAGAAATACACGGAGCCCCTGTTGGTGACACGTTAACGTTAACACGTAGGCCTGCTGAAAAAGAACTGCCGGGTTTTCAAAAAGTCACCCCCCAAGTTTATGCCGGTATTTTCCCCATCAGTTCCGATGATTTTGAAAACTTCCGCGATGCATTAAACAAATTAAGCCTGAACGATGCCTCGTTATTCTTCGAACCAGAAAGTTCTGGCGCGCTGGGTTTTGGTTTCCGTTGTGGCTTCCTTGGCATGTTGCACATGGAAATTATCCAAGAGCGTTTAGCGCGTGAATATGATCTGGACTTGATCACCACGGCACCTACGGTTAACTATGAAGTGTTATGCACTAACGGCAATGTTGTCAAAGTAGACAATCCATCGGATTTACCGGCGGTCAATGAAATTGATGAAATTAGAGAGCCGATAGTAGAAGCGCATATTTTAGTGCCGCAAGAACACTTAGGAAATGTCATTACCTTATGTATTCAAAAACGTGGCGTGCAAAAGAATTTAACCTATCACGGCAATCAGGTTGCGGTGCATTACGAACTGCCGATGGCGGAAGTGGTGATGGACTTCTTTGACAAATTGAAATCCACCAGTCGCGGTTATGCGTCACTGGAATATAACTTTATTCGTTTTGAGGCCTCAGATATGGTGCGCACCGATGTGTTAATTAACGGCGACAGAGTGGATGCGTTAGCGATGATCACCCATCGCAGCAATTCAGTATCACGGGGTCGTCAGTTAGTGGATAAACTGAAAGAGCTTATTCACCGTCAAATGTTTGACGTTGCCATTCAAGCGACTATTGGTAGTAACGTGATTGCCCGGACAACGGTGAAACAGTTACGCAAGAACGTAATCGCCAAATGTTATGGTGGTGATATTTCTCGTAAGAAGAAATTATTACAAAAACAAAAGGAAGGCAAAAAACGGATGAAACAAGTGGGTAATGTCGAAGTGCCACAAGAAGCGTTTATGGCCGTACTTAAGTTAGGGAAGTAATTATTTTATGGCGATGTATTTTTCATTATTTTTGGTGGTCATTACGATAGTAACGGGCATCGTATATTTTCTCGATAAGTTTTTTTATGCGCCAAAGCGTCAATTGAACTTACTATCCACACAAGAGCAATGTGCGCAACCTCTTGATCAGGTTGCGATTGAAAAAATCACTACCCCGAATGCCTGGATCGATACCTCGGTACAAGTATTTCCGGTGATTGCCTTTGTGCTTATTTTGCGTTCGTTTATCTATGAACCGTTCCAAATTCCATCCGGCTCAATGATGCCAACGTTATTTGACGGCGACTTTATTTTGGTGAATAAATTTAATTATGGCTTACGCGAACCTGTTGCCCGCAATAAATTTTTCGATATTGGCTCACCTGAACGTGGTGATGTTGTGGTATTTAAATACCCGGTAGATCCCAATATTGATTTTATCAAAAGGGTTATTGGCGTACCTGGTGACAGAGTGGTTTATCGCAACAAATCATTGTATATCCAACCTAAATGCGATGAAAATGCAACATCCTGCCCGCAAATGCAGCAAGTATTAACAACGTTCAAGAAAACTGGCGAATATCTAAAATCGGGCATGCCATTAACGCGTTATGAATCGGCAATGCCAAATAAAACCCATGAAATTTTAGTTAATAACAATACCTACCCACAAAACCACAGGTTTTATAACCAACCGGGCTTGAAAAAAGGCGAATGGTTAGTACCAGAAGGTCAATACCTGATGATGGGGGATAATCGCGACAACTCTCTCGATGGCCGTTTTTGGGGCTTTGTTCCTGAAGAAGCGCTGGTCGGTGAGGCTGTTGCCATATGGATGAGTTTTGACTTTGAACGCAGTGAGGCTGACTTTTTACCTACCTGGATACCTTCAGGCGTTCGTTTTAACCGCATTGGTGGAATTAATTAATTGACTAAACCATTACACTTAAATCGGCTGGCAACCAAGCTGGGTCATCAATTTAATGATGAACAATTACTGATTCAGGCATTAACTCATCGTAGTGCCAAGGGAGCCAATAATGAACGCTTAGAGTTTTTAGGTGATTCTATTTTAGGCTATGTTATTGCCCGCGTCTTGTTTGAAAAATTTCCACAAGCCAGTGAAGGCGAGCTTACTCGTATGCGTTCAACCTTAGTACGTGGTGTTACACTTGCTGAAATTGGCCGCAGTTTTGGCTTGGGCGATTACTTGGTCTTAGGCCCAGGCGAGTTAAAAAGCGGCGGTTTTCGTCGAGACTCCATTTTAGAAGATGCCATTGAAGCGATTATCGGCGCAGTATTCTTAGATTCGGATATGCCAACTTGCCGGCAACTAATTCTCGATTGGTTTGCCCTGCGTATCAGTGTAATCAATCCGGGACAAAGCCAAAAAGATCCCAAAACCCGGTTACAAGAATATTTACAAGGGCGCAAATTAGCTCTGCCCAAATATGAAGTGATTGCCACGACAGGACAATCGCATAACCAGCAATTTACTATCAGTTGCGTAATTGAAACGTTAGCTGATGCCATTATGAGTAAAGGAACATCTCGAAGAAAAGCCGAACAAGCGGCTGCCGAACAGGCATTGGAGCAATTAAATGTTAAATAGCGACGATTTAAAAGGTGAAAGCCAAAGTGACAATTTTTGTGGTTTAGTGGCATTAGTCGGTCGTCCCAATGTTGGTAAATCTACTCTGTTGAATGCCTTGTTAGGGCAGAAAATTAGCATCACCTCGCGAAAACCACAAACCACTCGCCATCGTATTTTGGGCATATTAACCGAAGGTAATCGTCAGGCGGTTTTGGTGGATACCCCGGGTTTACACTTAGAAGAAAAACGGGCAATTAACCGCTTAATGAATCGGGCTGCGAGCAGTACGATTGCCGAGGTTGAGCTGATTATCTTTCTAGTCGAAGGTACTCACTGGACCAGTGATGACGAACTGGTGCTACGTAAAGTTAAGCAATCAGGCCGTCCGGTAGTGCTAGCGGTGAACAAAATTGATAATGTCCAGGATAAAGAAGAGTTATTACCGCATTTACAAAAAATAGCGGCGTTACATGATTTTCAAGAAATTGTCCCTATCAGTGCGGTTAAAGGCGATAAAGTCGATAAGATACGAGAGATCTGTTTATCGTCTTTACCGGGTGGCGATTTTTGGTTTCCGGAAGACTATGTTACCGATAGATCGTCTCGTTTCATGGCCTCTGAAATCGTCAGAGAGAAGCTAATTCGCTTTACTGGCGATGAACTGCCATATTCGACCACGGTAGAAATAGAGCAATTCAAAACCGATGATAAAGGCATTTTGCACATTAATGCCTTGATTTTAGTCGAGCGTGATACGCAAAAACGTATGGTAATTGGCAAAAAAGGTGAAAAGTTGAAAACCATTGGTCGTGAAGCGCGCAGAGATATGGAAGCCATGTTTGAGCGCAAAGTGTTTCTCGAAACTTGGGTGAAAGTGAAGTCTGGCTGGGCTGATGACGAAAGAGCGTTACGCAGTTTAGGTTACGGTGATGATTATTCCGGTTAATTTTAACCGCTAATGCAAACGCCTGGCTATGTCTGTGAGTAAAGAACTCAACCTGCAAAAAGCTTTTCTACTCCACTCTCGCCCTTACCGAGATAGTAGTTTATTGGTTAATTTACTTACCGAGCAAAATGGTCATGTGAGTGCAGTGGTTTATATTGGCAAAAGTAAGAAAACCAACAAAAAAGGCTTGCTGCAGCCATTTGCCTGTTTACTGGTAGAGTTGAAGGGCAACAATGACTTAAAGTCATTATCCCGTATCGAACACGCCGATAAAAGTTTAGCGCTAAGCGGCGACTTCCTATTTAGTGGCTTCTACCTAAATGAGCTTATGGTACGGCTATTGCCAGAAAATATTCCATGCGAGAGTTTATTTCAGCTCTATCAAACAAGTTTGCACAAGTTACTGCAGCAGTCGTCTTTAGAGCCGATGCTGAGGAAGTTCGAATTAACCTTATTGGCCGAATTAGGCTTTTCATTAGATTTTCATGGACTCGAACAACAATCAGCACAACCATCAATGCAAATTAGTGAGCCGAGCGGCAATGAAGTGCATTTTGTGCCCGAACAAGGGTTTGTGCAGGCCGATTTTGATTTGTCTTTACCCCGCTACAATCTTCTGCACATAATTGCAATTGGTGATGGTAAATTAGAGCCGGCAGACGTATTATTAACCTGTAAACGCCTGATGCGACAGGTTTTACAGAGTTATTTAGGGGAAAAACCGTTAAATAGCCGCAAACTATTCAACAATAGGTTTGCCAAATAAGCTGCCGCTTCGTTTATTCGTTTTTCCTCATGAAAAAATCGATCACATTCATAATCAAATTGGTATTGCCTTGTTATTGGTATAAATTAGATTTAATTAAATAGATGAAATGAAATTAAGAGAGCAAGTTTTATGAGCGATATTTTATTGGGTGTTAATGTTGACCATATTGCAACGTTACGCCAGGCCCGAGGCACGACTTACCCGGATCCTGCCCATGCCGCCTGTGTGGCTGAACATGCTGGTGCCGATGGTATCACTATTCATCTACGGGAAGACAGGCGTCATATTAATGATCGCGATGTCGAGGTGATGGCAAATACAATTCAAAGTAGAATGAACCTGGAAATGGCGGTGACCAATGAAATGTTGGACATTGCTTGTCGTATTAAGCCCGAATTTTGTTGTTTAGTCCCTGAAAAACGTGAAGAGTTAACCACTGAAGGTGGCTTGGATGTTGCCGGACAAATGGACAAAGTCAGTAGCGCGATTGAACGTTTAGCTGCAGCGGGTACAAAAGTCAGTTTATTTATTGACGCCGATACTAAACAAATAGAAGCCGCCAAAGCTTCAGGGGCACCGTTTATTGAAATTCATACCGGCCATTATGCTGATGCAGAAACCGAAGATAAACAACAAGCGGAGCTAGTACGCTTAATTGACGGCATTAAATATGCGCACAGTTTAGGCTTAAAAGTAAATGCCGGCCATGGCTTGAATTACTTTAACGTAAAACCGATTGCGGCAATCAAAGAAATTATTGAATTGAACATTGGCCACGCCATTATTGCTCGTGCGGCTATCGATGGTTTAGATAAAGCCGTACGCGATATGAAACGCTTGATGATTGAAGCAAGGCAGTAAAAAATAGCAACGAGCTACGAGCTACGAGCTACAAGCAGGCTGCATCTTTTAGCCCGTAGCCCGCAGCTTTTATCCCTTAGGAAACATATGTCAGTAGTTGGTATCGGAAATGATATTGTCGAGATCAGTCGTATCAAAAATATGGCTGACAAGGCAAGAGCACGATTGGCGTTGCGGGTGTTAACGCCGGCAGAGCATGAAAGGTATTTGAGCTTAAAACAGCCGGAACGATTTTTGGCGAAACGCTGGGCAGGCAAAGAAGCGGCGGCGAAAGCACTAGGTACTGGTATTGCTGATGGTGTCTCGTTTCAGCACTTTAATATTGTTAATTTACCCTCAGGTAAACCCACACTTGAGTTAACTGGCAGAGCTTTAGAATTGGCTCTGCAGTTAACGGCAACTACCTGGCACATAAGTTTATCTGATGAAAAAGAGTACGCTTTAGCCTTCGTGGTACTGAGTGCTTAGCTTTCAGTTACCAACTATAGTATCCCGAGTTCAGGTTATTTAGCATTTTCAGTCGCGAGTTGCAAAAAATCATCGGCAACGGCTAACACTGCATCGATTTCATCAAACAATTCGAAAAATTCCGGTTCCAGTTCTGTTAATGACACCTGCTGCTTTATTTGTGTTTCTATTCTTTGTACAACCTTCTCAAGCCTGGGCACACCAACATAACAACTCGCACCGTTAAGCTTGTGTATCAATGAGCTGACACTAGGTAGGTTTGTTAATTTTATATTGTTTTGTAAGGCAACTTTTGTTTCTGGTAACGAATTGATCAACAAGCTAAACATCTCTATTGCTAACTCGTATTTATTGGCAGAGCGCTGCATCGAAATCGCCCAGTCGATGACGCCGTTGTAATTATGTTGTACTAAATAGGCCAATTTTTCTGAGTTATCCTTTTTAGCTTCTACCGCAGCAATAATATTGTTGTGATTGTGATCTTTTATTGGTGCGTGTTCAAAAATAATGTGATCTAGTAGTGTTTCGTCAATGGGTTTTGCCAAATAACCGTCAAAGCCTGAACGGATGTATTTTTCTTTTTCTCCGGGGAGGGCATGGGCGGTAACGGCAATAATGCCAGTCTGAATGTTCAGTGAGTCATGCTTGATTTTGCTCAAGGCGCTGATGCCATCGAGGATAGGCATTTGGATATCCATCAAAATCAAATCAAATTTCTCTCTACAGCACAGTTTATAGGCTTCTCTGCCATCACTCGCTAAAACCACTGTCGCGATTTTTTGTTCAAGTAAGGTTTGAATGAGTTTCAAATTTGCTTGATTATCATCAACGGCAAGCACTGAAATTGGTAATTTTTCAGGATCTAATTTGAGTTCTTTGCTTTTCTCTTCAGTAAAGGTTTGTTCAGTTTGTAACAGTGCATTTTTTAAATTTTTGTTGGTTACTGGTTTGGTAATACATGAATGAATACCAGAATTAATGAACGATGTTTTTAAACTTAACGAGTTATTATTGATCGCCAAAATCATTTTTCCTACGCTCATTGATAAAGACTCGATTAATGCTTTCACATCGTTAATGTTAGTCGAACCTATTTGTTGCCCCAATATGGCATAATCGAAACTGCGCTGTTGGATTTGATTTTGTAATTCCCGTAAATCAGTAACTAGGGTAATTTCCATATGCCAATGCTTTAAAATATTTACCATAGCTAAGCGGCTGCGCTGATGCGGCTCAAACAAAATGACTGATTTATGTTCAAGCTCAAAGGGTTCGATAATACTATCAATCGGCAGTTGGTTGATTTCACTTTTAAAGGTAAAAATGAAACTTGAGCCTTTATGAGACTGACTGGTAAAGTTGATATCACCACCCATTTCATTGGCTAAGCGTTTAGAAATTACTAAGCCTAAGCCGGTACCACCATATAGGCGGGTAATGCTTTTATCTGCTTGCGAAAATGCTTTAAATAACGATTCTTTTTGTTTATCACTGATACCTATGCCGGTATCGATAACTTGTATTGAGATTTCAATATTGGCGTCGTTGCTTATTTGATAATCGACGTCCACGGCGATATAACCATAGTCGGTAAACTTAATGGCATTGCTTAATAAATTAATTAATACCTGCTTTACTCGCAACGCATCGCCAATAAGTGAGTTAGGCAAGTTCTGGTTAATATTTAATGATAATTCAATGTTTTTGCTATGTGCTGAATCTGCAAACAAGATGATAGCTTCATCAATGCTGTCTCTAAAACTGAACGGGATATGTTCAATTTCCAGTCGACCGGAATCGAGTTTTGAGAAGTCGAGAATGTCGTTAATAATTGACAGTAAGTTATTTGCCGAGTTGTCGATGGTGGTAAGAAATTCACGTTGAGTTTCTGATAAAGGCGTTTTTAATACTTGTCGGGTAAAACCGATAACGCCGTTTAACGGTGTGCGTAACTCATGACTCATATTTGCCAGAAATTCGGATTTTACCTGATTCGCTTCCTGTGCTTTGCGTTTGGCAAGATCGAGTTGTACGTTTTGTACCTCAAATTGTTCAAGAGCGGTCCGTAGGTCTCTGGTTGCCTGTTCGATATTTGACTCTAAGTCGTACTGATAATCTTCAATCGCTTGTGCCATATTGTTGATACCAATTCGAAGAATATCTAACTCCCCCTGATACGGCTCGTGTATCCTAATCCCCAACGCCCCTTGGCGAATTTGCAGAACGATTTCGTTCATCTCTTTTACTGGGCCCGAGAGTATAGATACCAGCCTTCTGGCAAAATGAAGAGATAAAAATATACCAAAAAATACCACCAGTAAACTGACAATCAGCAATATTTGTTTTTCATACAAAATGCCAGTTTTGTTAATTTCAATGACGTAATAGCCGTAATAGGATTTGTTCGTATTCGATTTTTGATCGATTTTATAGATGGCGATGCGAATAGGAAAATAAATGAAATAGCTATGATCATATTCTTGGATGTATTCTTTTTCTAACTCTCCGTTGGGGAGTGAGGCGATGTATTGGCTTGAATTGCCCGAGCCGTTACTGTTTATCAGATTTGTGTTTTTATGATCAAATAACAAAATGGTTTTTATTAAGTCGGAATTACTGCCCTGTACATAAGCCAATAAGTTACGTAATGAATAATACTCCTTATTATTCATGCGGTAGGCCGTGGTTACAGCAAGCGTGTTGGCGATAGTTTTGCCTTTATCTATGATGGTTTCATCAAAGGCAACGATCCTGTTGTAGGCAAAATAAATCCCCAAACTAGAACCAATAATGATGGTTGGCAGTACGGCAAATAAAATAACCCAATCCTTGATAGTTATTTTGATCATAATTACGTTCTTTTTCGTGTTAAAATCATTAGCTTATCATGGCACTTTTTTAAAGAAAAATGTAGCATTAATGGCAATTCGATAGCGTTAACTGGATAATAAATGGTTAATTTTTACAAACCAAAAGCAACAAACAAATATCTCAATCAGCAGATAAAGATAGATATCAAATCTTTGGATATCAATGGCGATGGCGTCGGCAAAATAGGCAAAAAAACTATTTTTATTGAGTCTGCACTTCCTGGTGAAACCGTAGAAGCTAAGGTTACTCAGGAAAAGTCTAAATACCTGCGCGGCAAAACTAAAAAAGTATTAATTAGCGCCAATAATCGGGTAAAACCACGCTGTAAACATTTTTACCAATGTGGTGGTTGTGATTTACAGCACCTTAATTATCAGGGGCAACTGGAATTTAAACAGCAAAAAGTCAGCGATTTATTTCATCGTAATAGCGATATTGTCGCTTTGCCCTGGCGGCTAAGTTTAACCGCCAATGAATGGAATTATCGTCGTAAAGCGAGAATTGGCGTACAATACAATAAGCATAAACAGGCCATCGTTGGCTTTCGTCAAAAAGGCTCCAACGTATTAACACAAATCAAAACTTGCCCGGTTTTACCACAATTGTTTGCCAACGAATTTGATGATTTTACCCGGCTCATTAATAGCCTGGAAACGAAAGCCGCAATAACTCATATCGAAGTCATCGACGCCGAAACGGCATTGGTAATATTCAGGCAAGTCGGTAAATTGTCAGAGCAAGACCGACAAAAAATCATCGATTTTAATCGACAAAAATCGTATCAAATGGCATTACAAACCGATGATGAGACCGAATTGTTAACACCGCAAAGCAGCCGATTTTTAAGTTATCAAGTGAATGACTGCCAGCTTAAATTTGCCATTACTGATTTTGTGCAAGTGAATGCCAATTTAAATACGGCTATGGTCAATCAGGCGATGCAGTGGTTAGAGTTAGACAGCAGCGACGTGGTACTGGATTTGTTTTGTGGATTGGGTAATTTTAGTTTGCCCATGGCAACGAAAGTTGAGAGTGTCATTGGCGTTGAAGGTGTTCAAGATATGGTGGACAGAGCATTGCAAAATGCCAACGCCAATGGCCTGACAAACTGCCATTTTATGCAAGCCGATTTAAATGCCGAAGACGATAACTGGGCTTGGTTAAAGAAAAAAACTGCACAACATCAACTCACCATTTCGAAAGTGCTACTTGACCCGGCAAGAGCTGGCGCGTTGAATGCGGTTACGAATGTATTAGCACTGGATGTACAGACCATACTCTATATTTCTTGTGACCCGGCGACGATGACAAGGGATGCTAAAGTTTTACTTACCAATGGCTATCAACTGAGCAAAATAGGATTAATGGATATGTTTAGTCAAACCCGTCATGTAGAAACGATGGCGCTGTTTACACGTAAGTAACCTGATCTCGGGATAAGCACTCATTATCCCAAGCTCAGGTTATTTAGCCTAACGAAAAATTTTAATTTTAAAATCATAGACAGGAATACTCATGGTTTCAGTGAGAATAACTCACCAAATGTCTGCCGAAAATTTCGAAATGTGGTTGGCAGAGCTCGACTTAACTGAGCATAAACAGCAAGTGATAGAGGCTTTGTGGGTAAAGTTGCAAGCTTTGTTTCGAGACAACTTAAGCTGCCAGTATAAGGCCTTGGAGATGGTTGAAATACTGACGGGCTTGAACATGGATAAAGATTCATTGTCTGCCGCGTTTATCGTACCGCTGATTGAAGCCGAAGTGATCAGTATCGATACCATAAGTGATGACTACGGACCTGCCATTTTCACTTTAGTGAAAGGTGTGGCGCAAATGGATGCAATTCGCAGTTTGCAGCAACCTAGTGGTACCAAGTTTGCCAGTGGCCAAATTGATAATTTACGTAAAATGTTATTGTCTATGGTCGAAGATGTTCGTGCTGTGGTGATTAAACTTGCTGAGCGTGTATGTAATTTACGCTATGTAAAAAATTCTGACGAAGAAACTCGGGTACTTGCGGCTAAAGAAACTGTGAGTATTTATGCTCCGCTGGCAAATCGGTTGGGCATTGGCCAGTTAAAATGGGAGCTGGAAGATATATCATTTCGTTATTTACATCCGAATACCTATAAAAAAATCGCGAAATTGCTCGATGATAAACGTTTGGTGCGAGAACAATATATGACAGATTTTGTCGCCAATACGCAGCAGCAATTAGACGATTTACAGATCAACGGCAGTGTTTATGGCCGGCCGAAGCATATTTACAGCATCTGGAAAAAAATGCAGCAAAAGTCGTTAGATTTTGATCAACTGTTTGATGTTAGAGCGGTACGTATTGTGGTGGATAAATTACAAGACTGTTACGGTGCCCTCGGCATTGTCCATACCAGTTGGAAACATCTGCCCAGTGAATTTGATGATTATGTCGCCACACCAAAACCCAATGGCTATCAATCTATTCATACGGTTGTCCTTGGACCTGAGGGGAAGTCGGTAGAAGTGCAGATCAGAACGGAGCAAATGCATGATGATGCCGAGCTGGGCGTCGCGGCACATTGGCGTTATAAAGAAGGCAATGCCAGTGGTAAAAGCGGCGGTTTTGATGAAAAAATTAACTGGCTGAGAAAACTTTTGCAATGGCAAGAAGACATTTCCAGCTCAGATGAGTTGGTGGACGAGCTGCGCAATGAAGTGTTTGAAGACCGAATATATGTGTTTACCCCAAATGGTGACGTGATCGATTTGCCCAATGGTGCTACGCCCCTTGATTTTGCCTACTATATTCATTCCAATGTCGGTCATTGTTGTATTGGTGCCAAAGTATCTGGGCGAATAGTACCTTTTACCTACAAACTTAAAACGGGTGAACAATTAGAGATTCTAACCAGCAAAAAACCCAATCCATCACGCGACTGGTTAAACCCATCGCTCGGTTATATTCATACCACCAGAGTCAGATCGAAAGTACAAAGTTTTTTTAAAGCATTAGATAAAGATAAGAATACTCAAGCTGGCAAAGAACTGCTCGATACCGAGCTCACTCGTCATGATTTGGAAGACGCAGATTTTTCGACAATATTTAATCGCTTTAATGTTAAGAGCTTAACCGACTTATATGCCATAATTGGCAGTGGTCATGTCAGGGTCTTACAGGTTGTTCATCAATTACAATTTCAGGCTGAAAAATTAAAACCTGCCGCTGACATTGATCCAAAAATGGTGATCCGCCAACAAAGTGAGAGGCAGCAGGTAGACAGTAATGGTATCACAGTATCCGGCGTCGGTAATTTGTTAACCCATATGGCGAAATGCTGCCAGCCAGTACCCGGAGATAGTATTCAGGGCTTTATTACTCAGGGTCGAGGCATTTCGGTACACCGTAGCGACTGCGAGCAATTGAACCATGCCTTAAAGCAATCGCCTGAACGCCTGGTTGACGTACAGTGGGGAGAAAAACACCAGCAAAATTATCAAGTAGCAATACAAATTGTTGCCGGTGACAGACAAGGGTTACTTCGAGATGTGACCACCATAATCGCCAATGACAAAGTGAATGTTCTGGATATGTCATCACGCTCAGATCCTAAGCAAAGAGTAACCATAATGAACTTTAAGTTAGAATTAACCGACGTTGAAATACTGACTCGCTTGGTGAGCAAAATTGATCAAATTGATGAAGTAATCACCGTTAAGCGAATTCGCAATTAATCAGTTGTCAGTAGCACTAACTCAGCAACATTTATCAAGGAACACTATTATCAAGGAACACTATGCACGATAAACCGGCGTCAATTGAAAAACTGATTTGGATCATGAGTCAGTTACGAGACCCTATCAAAGGCTGTCCATGGGATTTGCAACAAAATTTTCAAACCATAGTGCCGTATACGCTGGAAGAAGCATACGAAGTGGCTGAAGCGATAGAAAATCAGGATTACGCGGAACTTGAAAATGAACTCGGTGATTTGCTGTTTCAAGTGGTGTTTTATGCCCGTTTAGGCGAAGAACAACAACGCTTTAACTTTGATAATGTCGTTGCCGCTATCTGTGAGAAGTTGATCCGTCGTCATCCGCACGTTTTTGCTGATGTCGATTTACTCACAGAGCAAGAAGTTAAAGCCAACTGGGAAAATGAGAAAGCCAAAGAGCGGGCCAGTAAAAATCAGCAAAAATCGCTACTTGATGATATTCCCAACTCATTGCCTGCGTTAGCACAAGCGGCAAAAATTCAAAAACGTTGTGCCCATGTGGGCTTTGACTGGGACAATATCAGCGATGTTCTGGCGAAAGTAAAAGAGGAAGTGACAGAAGTAGAACAAGAGTTGTGTGCTGCAGAGGTGGATGATAGCAAAGTTGCTGAAGAAATTGGCGATTTGTTATTTGCAGTAGTAAATTTAGCTCGCCATGTTAAGCAAGATCCTGAACAATTGCTCAGACAGGGCAATCGTAAATTTAGCAAACGCTTTCAATTTATCGAACAACATCACTTTGATCATGACCTGGATATCAAACAATCCAGCTTGGTTGAATTAGAGCAGTTATGGCAGCAAGCCAAACTGTGTAGTTAAAGGTGAGTAGATATTTAATCATCTTTGAATGGAGACGGGTATATATGAACAAAAACACATTTATAAAAAAATTATCCCAATCGTGTGCCGTTACTTTTGCTTTTGCTGCGGCGTTATCAACAAACCTGGTATTGGCGAATGAGGCGCCTTTAGTATCGATTGCAACTCAGGATGCTTTTTTTGCCAACCTTAAAGCCCATTGTGGCCAGGCCTACATCGGTAAAGTGACGGTTGATAATGCCCCCGCAAGCAGCTTTAGCGACAAAGCATTGATCATGCATGTACGTAAATGCACAAAAACTGAGTTACAAGTGCCTTTTCATGTTGGCGATGATTCTTCACGTACCTGGATTATCAGCAAAACTGGCAGCGGCTTATCCTTAAAACATGATCATCGTCATCAAGATGGCAGCAGTGATGTTTCTACCATGTATGGTGGTCACACGATTGATGCGGGCTACCCACAAGTACAGTCTTTCCCCGCCGATCAATATTCCAAACAGCTATTTGTCGAGCTGCAAATTCCGCAATTTATGGGCAATACCTGGCAAATGTATATTTACCCGGAAGTATTCACTTATCGAATGGTCCGACAAGGCCGTGAGTTTCGAATCGACTTTGACTTAACCAAGCCGGTAGACACGCCGGCTGCACCATGGGGCTATAAAGAGTAAGCGAAGCTTTACTCAATATGCCGCATCTCGTTTTTTTTGTGGCATAAAAACTTCTTGCTACGAGCTTCTGGCAGATGGGTGGATTAATTTAGTTTGCTGTACGTAAGTGGTTAAAGTTTATGCCTGAAATATTTTACTTAAGCGGGCTGTCCGTAGCCATTAGCCCTTTACCAAGGGTTAGAATTAGCGTCATATATTATTTATCTCCGCGAGCTGTCCGTACCTTGTACCCTGTATCTTGTACCTTGCCCCTTGCCCCTTATTCCTTCCATAAAACTATCATCCAGATGTAACGTGTTTGACACATTGTTCGCCTATTCTGCAAGGCACACCAAGGAGAAAAATGATGTTAAAATACAATTCACGGATTAATTTAATACGCAAACGCAGTGCCGCCGACAAAGTCTATGTACCGCATGTCGCCCGAGAAAATCAATACCTGCTGGTGGAATTTAAACCAAATCTGGCGTTATTGGAACTGATCTCAGGCAAAAATATCAATGGTGTCTATTTTTCCGATTTCTATCGAAATTTAAGTCACAGTTTTTTTAATTTATGTGAACAATATGGATTTAATAACGTCAGTTTTATTGCCAAGAATAAGCTAGTGCGAGTCATGTATGCCGAAGAGCAGCAAGTCATTGAAACAGAACAGCAAATTCTTTTTATGTATAACCCGAAAGTGCATACCGGCATGCGTACGTTTTTTAACCGCGAATTGCTAGTGGATAAAATAGAGTTATTATTTTTGGCGACGGGTGATGAGCTAAGACAAAATGCGCCAATATTTCATCAACGGGTGAGCAAACTCATTGCTAGGTTTGGCAAGTTATTAGGTGTCGATATAGGCACGTTTAAAATACGTGACCACCAACATTTAACCTACGACATTTTTAGCGCCAACAAAGGCGATAAAAAGACCATTACCCATGGTTTTCGCGCGATGACAACTCGTTATCAGCAACAGTCATTAATATTACCCAGTGAGACCAGCAATATGACGTTTGCCGTTGCCAATTTGCCTATCAACAAAACCTTATTGCAACAATGCGATATTGATGAGAGTGCCGATGATCCTTACAACCCGCTATATACGTTTGTCAGCGATCGGTTTGTGAAAATTGCCAAGCAATATAATCTTAATCAACTCGCCATTGTGGCTAATGGCAAAATACCCATCATTCGCCAAGACAATGAAAACTATGTATTACCAAGAGGTGAATTATTAAACCTTGGTTTTAAACCCATAGGCAGTGGCGGCATATTCGTTAGCCAGTGGGACAGTAAAAATTTGGTTGATACGATTAAGTTGGTATTCATCGCTTCTGAGGTAAATATGAATAAACGGGGCTATGGCCGCTTCGTTAATCACTTAACCGACGCCTTAAAACAGCTATGCCTTGAGCTTGGTTATCGGGGCGAGAGTGACACTGTTATCTTGAGATTTCATCAGCATCTGATGTATTTATTGCCGAAGTAGGGGGGCATGTTAGCTACGGGCAACTGGCAGATGGGTTGATTCATTTAGTCTGTTTTACGTTAATGTTTTGAGTTTGTACCTGCAATATTTCACTTAAGCAGGCTGCCAGAAGCCATTAGCTCGCTGCCCGCAGCCTGAGGTCTTCTGCCATTGGTGAGAGTTTGAGCCATATATTTTTCATCTCCGCGGGCTGCTCGTAGCCCGCTGCTACTCTCCATGTATAGTGGCTATGATACGTCTGCTGCCCGCATGATTGCGATGCTCGCATAGGTAGATACCTTGCCAGATACCTAATGCCAGTTGGCCATTGCTGATAGGGATGGTTAGCTGACAGCCTAAAATCGATGATTTGATATGCGCAGGCATATCATCAGGGCCTTCATAATCGTGCTGATAATAGGGCGCATTTTCCGGCACGAAAGTATTAAAATGTTGTTCTAAATCTGCTCTGACGGTGGGATCTGCATTTTCATTTATGGTTAATGAGGCTGAAGTGTGCTGTAAAAACAAGTGCAACAAACCTGAGTCGATGTTTTGTAATTGCGGCAACTGCTGGGTAATATCATTATCGATTAAATGGAAGCCGCGAGTTTTAGCCTGTATAGAAATTTGGTGTTGTAACCACATAAGCAATAATTTTTTATTAACAATAAAATAAGCTTATAACAATGTTGTGATATATTGCAATCGGTGAAATTCGTTATTGTTGTCCGGCCTAGCTTTTGCTACAATATCGCCCCGTCCTGCTACACTTGTAGCGACTATTAATTTTACATGACCATTAACTACCTTTTTCTTAATCAGCTACGTATTGCTCGTGATAAATTACTTAAACAATTTTCTGTTAATTCCATAGTTCTGGGTTCCAAATGACAACAAGATATATTTTTGTAACAGGTGGGGTTGTATCATCCCTTGGTAAAGGTATTGCTGCCGCTTCATTGGCTGCTATTTTAGAAGCCCGCGGTTTAAAAGTAACCATGCTAAAACTTGATCCGTATATTAATGTTGACCCAGGCACCATGAGTCCTATTCAACATGGTGAAGTTTTTGTAACCAACGATGGTGCGGAAACGGACCTGGATTTAGGCCATTACGAACGCTTTATTCGTACCAAAATGACCAAGAAAAACAACTTCACTACCGGCAGCATCTATCAGGGGATATTAGCCCGCGAACGTCGTGGAGAGTTTCTCGGTGCCACCATTCAGGTTATCCCACACATCACCAACGACATCAAACGTCGAGTGATTGAAGGTGCGGAAGGCTATGATGTTGCTATGGTTGAAATTGGCGGCACGGTTGGTGATATCGAATCACAACCATTTTTAGAAGCCATTCGTCAACTTGGCGTTGAGGTTGGCCGCGAACGCGCCATGTATATGCATCTTACGTTAGTGCCTTATTTGGCCGCTTCCGGTGAGATTAAAACCAAACCCACCCAACATTCAGTAAAAGAATTGCGCTCAATCGGTATCTTCCCTGATATCTTAGTATGTCGCAGTGAACGCCCAATACCGGCGAACGAACGTGCCAAAATTGCCTTGTTCTGTAACGTTGAAGAAAAAGCCGTAGTATCAATGCGTGACGTCGACAGCATTTATAAGATACCGGCGCTGTTAGTGGCACAAGGCACCGATGAAATTGTCTGCAAACGATTCGGTATTGATGTTCCTGTCGCCGATTTACACGAATGGGAACAAGTGTTATTCCAGGAAGCGAATCCTAAAGGTGAAGTTACCATAGGCATGGTGGGTAAATACATTGAACTACCAGATGCCTACAAATCGGTTAACGAAGCCTTAAAACATGCGGGCTTGAAAAACCAGTTAACGGTGAATATCAAATACATCGATTCACAAAATGTGGAAGCGAAAGGCGAAGACGTGCTAAAAGGCGTTGACGCTTTACTGGTACCTGGTGGATTCGGCGAACGTGGTGTTGAAGGCAAAATTGCCACGGCAAAATACGCTCGTGAAAACAACATTCCATATTTTGGTATCTGTTTAGGGATGCAAGTAGCGCTTGTTGAATTCGCGCGAAATGTTGCCAAGATGGACAAGGCGCATTCAACCGAGTTTGATAAAAATTCAGAGTTTCCAGTGGTTGGTTTAATCGAAGAATGGTTAGATGAAGAAGGCCAGTTGGAAACGCGCAACGAAAATTCTGACTTAGGCGGTACTATGCGCTTGGGCTCTCAAGAGTGTCATTTAATTACAGGTACAAAAACCGCAGAAATTTACGGCGCAGAAAGTATTTTTGAACGTCACCGTCATCGTTATGAAGTAAACAATAACTTCAGAGAGCAGTTATCTGCATCAGGCTTGGTATTCTCAGGCTTATCTGCCGATAAAAAACTGGTGGAGATGATAGAAATTCCAGAACATATCTGGTTTGTCGCGGCTCAGTTCCATCCTGAGTTCAATTCAACGCCGCGAGATGGTCATCCGTTATTTGAAAGCTTTATCGCCGCCGCGTTTGAACATCAAAAACTTGAACAACACTAAATAACTCCTAGCCGCATCTATAGAAATATATTTGCGGCTTTTTTAATTCACGGACGAATTAACTTAGGATTACCACGGACGGTATAATCCTGTTGTATATGGATTGTACTTATACCCGACAGGCAGGAGCCTTTAGAGGGCAATTAATTCAAGGATGAATTAACTTAGGATTACCACGGATGGTATAAATCCTGTTATTCATGGAAGAATAATTCACTAATACATGGAAGTATGTAGGTAGGGCAATGCATTAATACATGGATGATGAGATGAACACCTCAAGTTGATTCGGCGTCACAATGCGCCATTATTGAGATTGACCATTCAATAAGCAAACAAGAGGTGTTCACTATGAAAGTTACATTAATTGGTA
>MAAC01005990.1_pt1 | contig 41750 bp, 54 predicted proteins | sample 1115981 | NCBI WGS metagenome assembly MAAC01 (sample SAMN04961126, study PRJNA320927) | seawater metagenome | isolation source: sample BD02T64 sea water enriched with oil for 64 days | place: USA:Gulf of Mexico | collected 2013-07-27 | reverse complement strand
AAACAGGCGTTCTTGCTTCTTATTATTAAGAAATAGTAAATTGCAGGAGCCGTATACGAGGTCCGTACGTACGGTTCTGTGAGAGGGATGGGACAAAAGTCCCACCCTACTCGATGTTTAATTCAAGGAGGAATTAACTTAGAAATGCCATGGAAGGCTTAATTTCTGTTTAAGTGAAAATAGCATTTGCTGTTATTTCAACTAAGCTTAGCCTGAATATTTTACCAATGTGCAAAAATTTTTGCCACAGAGGTATATTCCCCAAATGGGATAAGGAACCAAAAATATGAAGCAGTTTAAGATTCTCTTGAGTTTTGCAGTCTCACTATTACTCCCTTTTGCCGCAAGTGCAGAAGAAAAGAAAGCAACCGAAATGTATAGCTACGCCACCTATTTTCAATGTGATGTGGCACAAGAACAGGCGGTTGATGATTTGGTGAAATCTAAGTATGCAGCCGTTTACGACGCAGCCGTTAAAGACGGCACCATTGCTGGTTGGGGCTGGCTTGCCCATCATACCGGCGGTAAATGGCGGCGTATTTTGTATCATTCCGCCCCTAGTGTGCAGGGCCTGTTTGATGCACAAGATACCATGGGCAAAAAGCTTGATGCCGCATTAGGCAAAGCACCAGATGCGATAGCCAATGGTTGTAAAACCCATGATGATTATATCTGGCAGTTTGTTGCTGGCAGTAATTCGGATGCGATAAGTGCGCGCAGAGGCAAAGCTAGCATGTCAGTATATATGGTGTGTGATTTTAACAAAGAAGAACGGGCTGATGAAATTGTCAAAACTAATTTCGCCCCGGTTTACGATAGTTTTGTTGGTAAAGGCAAGCTTACTTCCTGGGGCTGGTTATCACATGTTGTAGGTGGTAAATACCGAAAACTAGCGACAATGTCGGCGGAAAGTTATGAAGATTTGTTAAAAGCCCGAGCCGGGATTTTAAATAAGTTATTTTATGACGGAGACAAAAAAATTGGTGAAGAATTCAGTAGTATTTGTGGTTCTCATCAAGACTATTTATGGGACATTAAAATAGAAAGCCCATAATCGCTAACTTGAATAGCCAACTAAAAAATAAGGGAGCCTTCTGGCTCCCTTACTGTAAATAAATCACATGATTTATATTAGATAAAGGCAAATGCATCGGCATACATATGTTCTGTTAAAGCGCCCTTTTCAATAAATTCATTGCGTAAAAAACCGACCATATCAAAACGGCCAGCCATATAAATGTCGTATGACTCAAGCCCCATTAAGTCGTGTAATAATGGTTCATGCACTCGACCCACGCGACCTTGCCAGGTATCGTCTGCTGTTTCTACCACCGGGATAAATTTACCCTGGCTAAGCTTATCCACTAACGCTTGCGTTTGCTCTAAATGGTAACAGGCACTTGGTTCACGTAAACCCCAATAGACAAATACCGGCTGTTTGGCGTTACGGTTAACCAAATCGATAAGAATTGATTTTATGTAAGAAAAGCCAGTGCCACCGGCAAGCAGGATAATTGGACGAGAACTGTCCACTCTAAGCTGTGCATTGCCACCTGGCATTTCAATGGTTACTGTATCATTCGCTTTAATATGTTCAATCACTTGCATTGCCCAACTGTCAGCAGCAAATGCGCCAATTTGTAATTCGATTAATTCACAATTGGGACTGGAAGCGATAGAAAAAGGACGCTTGTCGTCTTCGCTCATGACAAAATTTAAATATTGGCCAGCAGCAAATTCAACGTTTTGTTCAGGTTTTAACAGCACTTGAAAGACAGTGTCAGTTAACGGGGTAATGGTGTGCACTTGGCAACTAATGGTGTTCATCGTATCTCTTAAATTGTTCAATTAATGGTTCTGGTTGTCGGTATTGTTAAAAATATCTAAGTCATCCCAAATATCATCAACTTGCTGTTTAATGTCATCGCTCATGGTCATTGGTACGCCCCACTCACGTGTGGTTTCACCGGGCCATTTATTGGTAGCGTCCATACCCATTTTAGAACCTAAACCGGAAACTGGCGAGGCAAAATCAAGATAATCTATTGGCGTATTCTCAATTAACGTGGTGTCACGTGCCGGATCCATTCGGGTTGTCATCGCCCAAATCACATCTTTCCAGTCACGGGCATTGATATCGTCATCGCAAACAATAACAAACTTGGTGTACATAAATTGTCGTAAGAACGACCATACCCCCATCATCACGCGTTTGGCATGTCCCGGGTATTGCTTCTTTATAGTGACAATTGCCACTCGATAAGAACAACCTTCTGGCGGTAAGTAAAAATCGACAATTTCAGGAAACTGTTTTTGAATAATTGGCACAAAGACTTCGTTTAGGGCAACACCTAAAATCGCCGGTTCATCGGGTGGACGGCCGGTATAGGTACTATGGTAAATTGGGTCTTTGCGCATGGTGATGTGGGTGACGGTAAATACCGGAAACTCATCCACTTCATTGTAATACCCTGTGTGATCGCCATAAGGTCCTTCGGGTGCCATTTCATCAGGAGCCAAATAACCCTCAAGGATGATTTCTGCAGAAGCCGGCACTTCCAAGTCGTTGCTGATGCTTTTGACTACCTCGGTTTTACTGCCGCGCAATAACCCGGCAAAAGCGTATTCAGATAAGGTATCAGGTACTGGGGTTACCGCACCCAATATGGTTGCCGGATCGGCACCTAATGCCACCGATACCGGATAGTTTTCACCGGGATGTTTTTTCTTGAATTCTTGAAAATCCAAAGCGCCACCACGGTGCGATAACCAACGCATTATGACTTTATTTTTGCTCAGTAATTGCTGGCGGTAAATGCCTAAATTTTGACGCTCTTTCTCAGGACCTCGCGTTACCGTTAAGCCCCAGGTGATTAATGGCGCCACATCACCAGGCCAACAAGTTTGAATGGGCAGTCGGGTCAAATCTACGTCATCACCGCTAAACACCACGTCCTGACATGGTGCTTTTTTCAGGCGCTTGGTTGGCATATTCAATACCTGTTTATAAACCGGCAGTTTTTCAAACGCATCTTTGAAGCCGGTTGGTGGTTCCGGCTCTTTTAACATGGCCAATAACTTGCCAACATCGCGTAAAGAACTGACGTCCTTTTGACCCATTGCCAGGGCAACACGTTCAGGCGTACCAAACAGGTTGGTTAGCACCGGCATGTCATAACCAATGGGGTTTTCAAATAACAACGCCGGACCTTCAGCACGTAGCGTACGATCGCTGATTTCGGTCATGGCTAAGTCAGTGGAAATAGGTTGTTTAATGCGCTTAAGCTGGCCCAGCTTTTCCAACTGGTCAAGAAAATCACGCAGATCCTTATATTTCATATATGTTGGCTATCAATCTAGGTAAGTAGTTGTTTGTCGGCATTATACCTGTAATCGGCATAAATTCCGATAAAGGTGGATTAATAACCCGCGTTTTTATCGGTTTCAATGATTTAGGCCTACTAACCCTCCAAAAGGTGTGGTTATAGTCAATGTGGCTTTTCGCTGTCGTTATATGAAAAAGGAATTAAAAACATGAAGACTTATGCTGAAAAAATCTATGCAAATCCTGTTGAAACTTACCTTTCTTCGCTTGGCTCTGCTTATTCTGTGAAAACTTCCGAGCGAGCAATAAAGAAAATGTGCGAATTACTGTCGGGTAATAACTGCTACTTTGCCTTTGATTGGGGGGATTTGGATTACTCGAAAATTTCAAAATTAAAGGTTAACTTGAATGAGTTAGGGTTGGCGGCGAGCTCAATTAATACTTATATTGCTATTCTTAAAAGCGTGGCTAAAGAGGTTTGGCGGCAAAGGTTAATTAGTACCCGAGATTATTTTCATATTCAGCAAATAACCCGTTTACGGAGCGAACGCGTACTTTCAGGGCGCTCTTTATCCCCTGATGAAATTGAGTTTTACATTAGCCGGTGCATTAAAGGCGGCTCGGTGTTGGATTTGAGAAACGCCGCCATATTTTCTCTGGCGTATGGCGCTGGTTTGCGTTCACACGAATTGTCAGAGGTAGACCTTGACAACTATCAAGGGGATTTTATTCGCATTATAGGGAAAGGCAATAAAGAAAGGATTAACCCTGTACCTAAACAAACACAAGCGTTACTGAAAAGATGGATTGCTAAGCGTGGCATTCATGAGGGGGCTTTATTTCTACGAATAACGAGCGGGGGCAATGTAACGAACAAACGACTTTCAAGGCGCGGATTTTGGTGTATTTTTAATTATATGGTAAAAAAATACAGTGGGCCAAGATTTACCCCGCACGACCTTAGACGGTCGTTTGCCACCAACCTACTAGAGGCTGATATTGATGTGTTTACGGTTCAATCACTGATGGGGCATACTAACTGTGACACGACAAAACGATATGACATGAGGGACCTAAAAACGAAAGCTGATGCGGTTAAGCTATTACGCTTTTCTTGAGTACGTAATAATTATTACGTACAAAAAAAAGCCGCTTTACGCGGCCTTTTAACTTATTAGGTAACTACTTCTTACCCTTTGTATTTAGATGCTGGTATTTCTAGCTTCCACATGCCACCGCCAGGGCGGTAAATACGTTTACCGCCTCGAGTGATATATGGGCGAAATATTGTAATGGTGTCTTCTTTAGAAGTCATTAGCATTTTCCCCTGGTTAAATGGGTTGCAATTTGACAATTCACACTAGAAACACTAGACTTCGGTTTGCTTATTCGAAATGCCTTTGGCTTTCAGTATGTGTTCTTGTATGCAACATAACAAGAACATGGAGTCTTCGCGGACTGCAATCCGCTTAGAACTCTATTTTTTTCTTATCTTTCTTATCTTTCTTATCTTGCTATCTGCTGCCAATCCTGAAACATCATATTTAAACACTAAATCAAGACTAGACTCTTTTCCTGTCAACTCCCGAGTATCCATTAAGAACTCACTTGCAAATTCATCTGCTTGCCATTCACTGTCATGAAATATTTTATGGCCTGGCTCTTCACCTCTGGCATAGGCTTTTGGTGACTCGTTTACATGTAATCTTAAGTGCCCTAATTCATGCGCCAATGTAAACCGATGAAAGCCTTTGCCATCACAAGCTCCGTTGTAGACCGTTTCACTTATTTTTATAAAACGTTTGTCTGGATACGTGATTGCGAGTTGACCGTTAAGTTCGCTGTCGGGTACAACTTGATATTCCAGAAACTCTATTCTCTGCAAGAGATCATAAATTTTAATTATTGGAACTGATGGTATGCTTTTAATCAATACATCATCAAACATTTCATAAACCAGATCTTTAAATTTTTGAGCTGCTGAACAAATCACCTTGCCCGAACGCGCTTTTACTTTATGGCCTAACTTTCGTGTTGTAGTCATTGCTTAATCTCCCATTAGAAGTTTCTCAATTTTTTTCTTTTTTTCAAAGTCTAATGTTTTATATGTTCGAGCAAATTGACTAACCAAATGGCGCTCAAATTCATCATCCTTCTTCAAATCTATTTTGATTGTAGTAACCGATTCTTTTGCTGTTTGCTTTAGTTTTTCATAAGCCTCCGGGTCTAAATTAAAAATTTTATTTATTTTTTGTAGAAATTTATCGGGTACATTTTTTTTGCCTAACTCTAAAGCCGAAATATGCGCAGATGAAAATCCTAATTTTTCACCCATTTCCTTTAAATTAATATCTTTCTTGTGTCTTAGTTCACGTAACATCTTCCCAAATTTTGTGACCGACATAATTGTTACCCCCTGCTGTTTTCATTCCAGATAATAATAAACCGATTTTAGGTTGATGTCAACCTAAAATCGGTTTATCGCCATCTGGATATTGGTTGATTTAAATTGTTGGATTTAAGCAATAAAAAAGCCGCTAGTTAGCGGCTTTTTACTTTCTTGGTTTAAATCAACTTTGATTTATTCATCGTCAATTATTTGCTCTACTATCGCCAGGCGTTTGTCCAGGGCGTGAAAGATTTGGTTTACTTTGTAGAAAATGCCAACCGCAATAAGCGTAGAGCCATCGACACCAAGCGCTAACAATTCTTTAATGATTGGCACCTCCATTACTTACCTTTCCCTTTGATCATGGTGTAAATTGCTGCTGGCCCTGTTACCCCTGCCACCAGTTCGGGCGTAATTTCAATGCCCAGTTGAATGCAGTAATAATAAAACCCCACTTGTGCCAGGGAAAGCGCTGGCCGAGCTAACTTGTGCAAACCATCAATTAACGGAATGGTCACGGTGTTAAGCTCAGCCTTGTACAGCTCCGCTTTTAAGGTTTTCGCCAGGTCGCCATCATCGACAAACTGGTCGATAATATCTAACCCTTTGTTTACGGGTTTAAACCAATTTAACAAACTAGACATAAATCAGATCCCAATTGTTAAGCCAACGCCAAATTAACACCATCTTGCACCGTCCTGTCATTAATGAATTTTTCCCATACAGGGCCGTTTTCGTGTTGGATGATGGCTCTTACCATTGCGGCCAAGGTGACACCATCGTTTAAATTAATCGGTGCGGCTGGACTCGTTTGCAATGCCAGGGCCGCATGTTCGATGTACGCATCGGTGTTATTTTCAAATTCTCCATCATCGTTTACTGGTGGAGCCCAACGGCTAATTATCTGCTGTATGGTGATTAAACCGTGTAAGCGCTGATAATTGCGCAGTAATTTGCCCAGGGCGCGAATGCCCAGGGTAGCGCCGGAAAACTTGGCAAAACCGCTTGAATCTTTGCCAATTTGCCCGTCCCAATCGTTCGCCGAGTTAAAGCGAATATTGCCCGGATTGTTGTTGCGTATGCCGCGTGGTGTACTCATGTAAATAACTCCTGATAAAAGACCCAAAATGGCAACGTATTTGATTTTCATATCAATCGAAATATGGGTCGAACGTTATTAAATCGTTTGCGGCCCCGTTGTACACATCTATATTTGAGGCGTACACGTAAGCCACCCCGCCACTTGATGAAATCAAGTCAAACTCACTGGCCCCCGAAGATTCCGCACCAACCAAGTACATCGTTCCGGTGCCGATTTCGTAATTCCGAGAGGTCGCGGCCTTTCTTGAATCAAACGCCTTGGGGCTGATGTTGTAGCTTACTGTGCCGGTATGCACGTCCACCACATTGGGTCCCTCGTTTTCGAAGTACTCGCCACCAATTCTTAAAATGCTGCCCGCATCGTGCATCGTAGAGCCGTTATTGTTCCCGAGCGCTGTTGTGCCATTATGTCTGCCAATACAATTTAATTCTAAACCTTGGCAGGCATTAATTGCCGGAGTCACACCCGTGTATTTGTGATAATTAAACCCATCGTAACGATTTCTTGCGGCCTCACAATTGACCAAAAATGTATAGGCCCCTTCAGAGCGAAAGCCGCCACCACCGCCCAATGGCGGCCCCGACGATTGCGAGTATTTAAACTTACAATTTAGGCCGTAAAATGTTGGCGGTACATTTTCGATAACACCTCGACAGCCGACATTTTGAATGCCAAGAAATTCAATGTTTTTTGCCCACACCGAATACGCGCCGCCCTCAAAGAAAAACGAGGTTTCGCGCCACGCGTGAATCATAGTATCGGGTTGTCTATCATCGAAACAATGCACGTATAACTTCACACCGTCCGAATACCAGGAGGCAGGTGTGGCCTCACATTCGGCAATGGTGTTTACATGCTTGTGAGCAAGAAAATCGCCCAAGTCATCGATGATGGATTCATCAGCCACCGCCTCACCCAACGTATTGATGTCAATGCCCGCTTCGTAGGTAGCGCTGTAACCACCCGTTAACGTCCACACCAAATCTGGCGCTGAGCCAAGCAGTCGAGCTTTACCATTCCCTAACACTGTGATGGCAATATCGCGAGTTAGCGTATGGTTACCAATGGCGGCTTTGTATCGGTTGTAATCGCCTGGTTGTAAAATAATTTCATCGACATCTACTTGCTGTAGTGCTTTGGTGATTGAGCTATACGCAGTACCATAGGTTAAGCCATCGTTTGCATCTGAGCCGCCCGTATGGCGCACAAAGTATTGCTTTCCCGTTGGCTTGAATTGGTATATATCAAAGCTCGTATAACCACTCCGTAGCGATAGGCCCACGGAATGCGTGAACCAATCAAAGGCGCTAGGTAAAGTAATATTGCCCGTATATTTCAGGTACTTTCGGGTGATATTTTTAATGGCGCTTATGGATAGGCTGGAATTGCTCATTTACACACGCTCCAAGGATAAGGCCGATATTTTAACGTCGGTTGCGTTCGGGTTGAATGCGTACAACGCCCCCTGGGTTTGAATGTATTCGGTGGTGCCGACATCGATAAAACCGCCTTGATTGGCAAGAATTCCGGCTTTACCCAAAAACACGCCTCCTGGCTGATTGGCATCGATGTTTAAGCGCAATTCTTTGCGAGTCACATCGGCAGCCGCTATCAACGTTGCAACCCCTGCCGTAAGCGTGATTAATGGCAAATGACTGTTGACGTTGGCGTGCTCAATCGTTGACGTGATATTGGCGTTATTTAGCGTAGCCGTGTTATCGCGCACCTTGCCAAAGCCTAAGGCAATTTTTACGGTTTGCGGCGCGTCACTGGTTATCAATACCTCCGAAAATGATTCGTCGGTATCGCCGCCTTGCCCTTGTTGACGGGTGATTTGTTGTCCACCATCAAAGGCTAGCTTAACGGGGCTGGATGCGCTCAAGATGTGGTAATGCTTACCTTTAACAAAGATGCGTTGCGGTGCGACACCGTCCAGCGTGAGCGTACGGTCAATTAATGTAGACATTATTTCGCCTTTTTATATACGTAAAGAAGTGCTGCGCCACCAATCAAAATGATGCCGAGCAATTTTACGGTGGAATCTGAGCTGACTTCGCCGTCACTTCGGGCCACGCTTTGGGCCAGACTGGCGCTATTGGTAACGCTTAATTCTGCCAAGTCTTTGATGTTGTCGGTTAACGTGGTCATGTTATCGAGCGATTGACTTGCCAGGCCAAAGCTGCGCTCTACGGCTTGGTGGTCAGTCGTGGTGATGTTATTGGTGACCGTGTTCTTTTTTCCGCTGGTCGCGGTGTTGTAATTGGTGTTGCCGCTGAATGCACCCGACTCTTGGCGGTAATCGACGTTATTGAACGCGACATCGTCGTCGGATGATTTCGATTTTGAATTTCCTATTCCAAAAGGCATTATTTCACCCCTTTAAACACCAAAATGGCAGTGATCACACTTAACGTGATTACCAGGACCATTTTGCTGCTGTCTGTTTTGGTTGGTGGCGCAAAATTGAATACGGTATCGCTATTCACGCCACTGGTGGCCGTGGTGTTGAGGTTCATTGGTGGCAATGCTGGCATTGTCATTAAACCACCCCTTGTTTCTTCAGGTAGGCATACACAGCAAAACTTGATAGGCCGTACACAAAAATCTTATCGGCGGTATTGGTAAGTGCGAGTGTGCCACCCACACCCACCAAGCCACCAATGACTAATGGTATTAATGGTATTAATGGAAATGGCATGGCTATTTCGCCTTATAAAAAATCAAACCCGCCGTTAAAATCAACGCGCCACCTGTCAACCATTTCCAATTGTCTTTGAGGAAATTGGTGTCGCCACCTTGGGTCAGTCTGGCATCGCCATTGACTTTGGTTTGGTCCGGTGAAATTTTCGATTCTGCTGGGTCTTTTTTGGTTAGGTTGTCGGCAATTGTTGGTATGACCTCGAGAGCGGTCGCGCCCAATTCGTCCAACCACCCCATAAGGCTATTACCACCAGTCGATTGCTCTGTGATAACGCCAACGCCTGGTTCAACGACGGGTTGCGTTTTATCACCACCCGAAAATAAATCTTTGCCGATACTAATTAATTCGTCCATATCCCCCCCTTTAGGGTAAAAAGGAACCGGGCGATCGCTCGCCCGAATTCAATGGGAGTTAGTCGCCTAACACGCCGATATTTTCAGAGAAAATCGTTAAGGTCATGGCGGCACTGGCTTCCAGAATATAACGGAAGTCGTTGGCACCGACTAACGGGATAGGATCGCCACCGATACCACTTTCGGTTCTGTCGATGACCTGATAACCCGCTTGCGGCACACGAACGCCATTGGCTTGCATCACTTCGTTTAACGCTTTGCTGCGTTCATACAATACGGTGGTGTTGCGCTCAATACGGACTTTATCGATTTGACCTGCACTGGGTTTGAACCACACGCGGTTTAAGGCAATCGATGTTGGCTTGCCGTACGATAAATCCGAGACATCAAACTGACCCGCACCGGCTGCCGAACGCGTATCGCGCTTAATGTGCAAAATATCGCCTGCGCCTTTGCCTAATGATTCCGATACGGTGGCGGTTGCGCTCAACTTCGGTGCCACGGCGGTCGCGGCAATATCAATTTCCATATAGAACGAGGTGATGCGCTGGCCTTTACCGTCCAGTGCTGGTCCGGTGTCGATGGCGGTTTGCTCTTCGGCCGCTAAGGTTTTTAAGTTAAGGCGATCGAATGGGATAATCAAAATGCCGTTGGCCGCCGCTAAGCCGTCAAACTGATTCATAGTATCGCGGTCGGTGCCGCTGAACGTTTGGATCACTTTACCGTTGGCGTATACGCGTATTTCGCTCATATGTGCTGGGGTAAACGTCGTGCCCGAATAGGCTAATTGCTGATTATGGAATCGGTTCCCAATCGGAAACTTCATTACTGTGGTTTGGCCTGCCGCGACTGAATCGGGGGCTGGCATACGTAAATCATAACGCATTATTTCTTCACCTTCTTTTTGGCAACCTTACGGCTTTTCATGTCATCAATCGCCTTTTGTTGCTGCTCAAATTTCTTTGCAATCTCGTTGATTGCATCGTTTTGCACCTGGGAGCCGCGGGGGCTTTGCAGTGCTATTCTTAGTAGTTCGTTCATGCGTTGGCCTATTGATCGAAGTTAAGAACTTTTTTCGCTGGTGATAAAATACCAACGTTATGCACTGCCCAAAGCAGACCTAATGTCATGCCGATGGTGATTAGTCGCTGTTTACCAAACATGGTTATGTTTCCTTTTGCTTGAGATAAGGCTTTAAGTGAAATTCCCATAAGTAACTTGTGGCAAGTCCGGCTAAAGCGGTTAATAAAATCTTTTTTGTATTCATTGGAGAGAGAGTGGCACGAATTTCAGGCAAAAAATTAGGCTTATAACTAAAGCCTAATTTGGGGGTAAATTAATTTTGCATTTAGGCTTTAGCCTAATTTATTTTTTGCGTGTGGCTTTCTTGCGGGGTTTCTTAAAGCTGATCGTTTCTTTTTCGGCTTTAGCGGTGCCTTTGCGGATCCAGTATTGAATTTGCACCTGGTCGATGTTGTCCAGGGCTTTGAGCTCCTCAACCGGAACGTCCATTTCATTGGCCATGTATTTGTAACTGGCCATTGAGCCTAATGCGCCCACCCATTTGTACATCACCTGGTTAAAAATGGTTTTGTCACACTCTTGTGGTCGCTGAGTAATGGCACAAAGTTTCACGCCATACTTGCGGCCCTTACGGCAGAGTTGGCCCCAATTGGGACTGGCTTTCGATACGCGAGTCACATCGGCAATTTCATCGGCCAAGACGGTCATGGCCGCTTTGGAATGTGCCAGGGCAAACACAATGCCCGCAAACACTTCGAAATTTTCCTCGTTTGGCTCGACAGTTAACGCTACCCGTATTGGACCAAAGCCAGTTTTCAGGCAATGCTTTTTAAAATCGGCTAAGGTGCGGCAACGTGGCAGCTTGTAATCTTCCTCAGGGTCCCAGGCAATGATCCGCTTTTGCTGAAAATCGACCTTTTCCCGTAAGAACGACGACTTACCCGAGCCGGATGCGCCGATAATGATGACGTTCTCATTCGGTAGCGCCGCGTTTTGGCGTTTACTCTGTTGCGTTGTTGACATCGGTTTCCACCTCACTCATGGCTTTTTTAACTTGTTCTTTTTGTTCATCGGACATCGAATCTATCATGATGCGCGGGGCTAGAATCATGCCACCACTGGCGGCCAATGCTAACCACGGCGGTAAACTCTCTAAGTCGGGATAGTAATAATCGATACATTCGTCAATCGCTTCGGTGAACTCGTCCAGTTCGTCCTGGCTTAACAACCAATGCGACCCTTTGGCTTTGGCGACAATGCCAAAGATAGGGGGCATAAACTTTTTGACCATAAAGCTTGGCTTTAGCCCAACTTTGGCTTTATTCGGGTTATCACTGACAAAACTAATGTCTGGCTCGGATGCATCGTCGATAAAATTGGATAGGTCCGGTGCGCCTAATTCACTTTCGACGGTTGTCTCAATGACTTGTTCCTGATCTAACTCTTTTTCTCCGCTCATGCCTGGCTATCCTCTAGAAAAATGGAAAACGCACTTTTGCGCTTTGGTGGAATTTTGGATTCTGGCTCCTGGACTTTATCAGCCACTTTTTTAGCGACTTTCTCCTGGTGAACTTTGGCGTCCGAAGCTGCTTGCTCGGCGGCGTGTTTTAGCTCATTGCTATTGAGTGGCCGCATGTTGGTGTTTATCCAGGCTTGCCCGCCTGGTTGAATGATTTGTACTGTGCCGCAGCCTTCGGAATCGTCGGGATAACAGCGATAATACAATCGGCCCCGCATCGAGCGGTTGGCTTGTTGGTGAACCGTTGCTTTGTCGTTGCCGCAATGAGGGCAAGTGATTAGGGCGACAATTTCTTTACTCATTTTTGAACACCTCCACCGCTAACCTGGCGAATGTTTGCCTGGATAAATAGGCCAACTTTTTGGCTAACGGTTTGACGGTGCCAATCCCTGCTTTTTCAATTTGTTGTTCCAGGGTTTTGAGTTGATCTAAATTTTGGTAAATGTGTTCTTGGTTAGTCATGCTCATGATTCATCACCTACAATATTTCGCTCATGGAATGTTTCTCGAATTTCTACACCCTCAAGACAAAAACATAAATCTTCAACTTTCACATTTAAGCAGCTAGCAATTTTCACTAATTGAATAACCGTAATTGTGGCTTTGCCAGTTTCTAAGCGGCTGATAACGGGCTGACTTAAATTAAGCGCTAAGGATAAATCTTTTTGCTCTTTTTTGGCGTGTCTTCGCCACATTTCAATATTTCGCCCAATAAACTTGTTTGATGATTCAATTTGTTTATTCATCTTCAATACTTCCTCAAACTTTACAATCGTTACAGCCACAGCATTTAACGCCATTTGGGTAAACGCCATAGCCTGAACAAAGAGCTTTACCAAGCTTTACTTTCAACCAATATTGAATTCGAATATATAAATTTGGTTTGTTCATAACCTAAACTCTCCTGGTACTTACGTGATCACAAAAAAATCGGCGAAATTTTTGTACTGTTTCTAAATGGTTTGTACGGGCAACGCTTGTTTACTTTTTCTATGCTGTGGATGCCGCACCGCAACCGCTGAGCTTGTTTACTTATGTTTTAATGGAACAGTCTCTTTTCTTTTAATGCTCTTACGGGCCCTTACAGGGACCCGCGAAATAAGGTGGTCGCTAGCGCTTCAACTGCACCTTTGAAAAGCAAAATCGTGAAGGCTGGGCGCAAGCGCCTAAAACTCTTTAACCCTGTACTTGCTCTGCCTTCGCTGCGCTCAGGACAGAGCAAGCCCCTTGTAAATCAGTATTAAAATTGACGCTAACTGCGCCTTTTGATACTTAAATTACAATGGTCGGCTTACGTCCATCCAGTGCCACACCTTGGCGTTATCTCTAACGTAAGCTGTACTTACGTTAGAGAACTGTCTCAGGACGGTCTAAGGCGTGTTAAGCCTGTCGACTGGGAGATACTTTTAGGCACTTTCAAACATGCACCCCTATTACCAACTGCTATCTCCTAACGGATGTTTCGCCAATGTCCATAAAGCTCCGCGCATTTTTATCCTGGTGCTGTGGTTTCCCCGTGCCAGTATGCTTTACGTCATTTCGCCAAGGTGCGACCCTTGGTATTCCATCGCTTCGCGCAGTTCAGACCTTTGGTAATGTTCCCGTGATAGTCTGATTGGGTACTCAACCCCAAAGCCTAAGACAAGGACACAACCACAATTACACTATGATCCAATTGCATCCCTTGAAGCCTAAAGCTCGTTTAACGAGCAAAAGAAAGCCCCCGCTATTGCGGAGGCTTTCTTTTGCTAATTAGGATGCATATCTGGGTTTTCTTACTTCGATTTGAGAATGTAATTGCCCTATGAAATCTTCTAACCTTGCGACTTGCTCAGTCCAGCGGTCTACGCTTTCTTGCCACATTTTAAATTCGTCTTTGTTTGAGTAAGTCGAGAGTTGCTTAAGGCTGGTTTCTATACGTTCATTAGCAAATTCAAGTGAGATTTCAGTATCGAGTAAGATTTGTTTTGTGGTTTTCATCGTTAATTCCCTAATAGCGTTCAGCTAGTGTTCAGCGTTTCCCTGGTAAAGTTTGGTGGGTTTGTCGGCCAACGCCCCCACCCAGGGAACTAAGTTTGCCTTGGGTAATGCTTGAATTGAATTGATAGTGCTAACTTCTCAGGTAAAAAACAGCAAGCTACCGCAAGGCAAAATAACTGTATAGCCACAGGGCGGTATATGCAACCACGCGGCGGTAGAGTTGCAAAAGGCTATATATAAAACTATAGTTACAGAGCTAACTTAAAATAACAGGTAAAAACATGTACTTTTCAGACGTACTAAAAGCACTAACGGCGGAGCGTTCAGGCTATGCAGTTGCCAAAAAACTAGGTATCAGCCCTACAAGCTTCTATGGTTATGAAAGTGGGAGAAAAACCCCTTCCGATGAAGTACTAGATAAAATGGCTGAATTATCAGGCCTACCGTTAACTCAAGTTTACCTTGCTGCTTATGCTGAAAAGACACACAACCCAAAGGTTGCAGAGGCTTTTAGAACACTCGCAGCGTAATGAAAAAAACATAAAAAAAGCCGCTTAAACTAGCGGCTTTTTTGTACCTGAATGATTTTAGATAACTTTCAACTGTTTGTTTTTTAAGCAGTTAATTTAACTCAACACTCACTTACACTTAAAACAACAATAACACTATATACAGCAAGGGCTAGAGCGCCACTACTTACAAAAGTTTATCGGCACTTATACCTGTAAGCGTAGGCAATTTGAATTTTTTCACAAAGCCACATAATATCTATACAGGTTTACTCACGCAAAAACATCCGAGCAATAAATGAGTCCCGTCAATCAGTTAAGCTATAGTATATATACGACAAGTTAGCATGACATTAATCGGCTCGGCTGATAGCATGGTATTGACAGATCTGATAATAAGTGAAAATTAACGATGAAAAACCTAAATAAAGCCTTGTTCACAGGTTTTACTTTAGTTGCTGTTGCAACCTTAGCCGGTTGCGGTGGCGATAAAGCAAAAAAAGAGCAAGCGCCTTTTGTAGAAATCAACCAAGACCCATTCCCCAGTACCTATAAAGCGTTGCCAAGTGTGCCGACGCTGATCAAGAACGTTAACGTTTACGACGGTCTTGGTGGCTTATTCGAAAATACCTCGGTGTTATTAAAACAAGGTAAAATTTTAGCCATTGGCAGCAGCATAGAAACTGCGGATAATGTCAGGATAATCGATGGTCATGGCAAGTGGTTAACGCCAGGTATTATTGACGTACACAGTCATTTAGGTGTTTATGCCACACCGGATACTGGTTCGCATGCCGACGGTAACGAAATGACGAAACCCGTCACTCCAGGTGTTTGGGCTGAGCATTCTATTTGGCCACAAGATCCAGGTTTCCGTCGTGCCTTAGCTGGCGGTGTTACCAGCTTGCAAATTCTTCCTGGTTCGGGAAATTTGATTGGTGGCCGTAGTGTTACCGTGAAGAATCTGCCAAACCGTGTTATTCAGGATATGAAATTTCCAGATGCTCCCTATGGTATCAAAATGGCTTGTGGTGAAAATCCGAAACGAGTTTATGGACAAAAAGGTGGCCCCATGACCCGTATGGGTAACGTTGCCGGATATCGTCAAGCGTGGGCAGATGCGCAAGATTATCAGCGTTCCTGGGACAGTTACAAAAAAGATTACGATGCGGGTAAAGATCCAAAAGCACCAAAGCGTGATCTGGCAAAAGAAACCTTAGCGGGCGTATTGAGCGGTGATATTTTAGTGCATATGCATTGTTACCGTGCCGATGATATGGGCACCATGATGGATGTAATGAAAGAATTTGATTATCAAATCGCCTCTTTTCAACATGGTATTGAAGCCTACAAAATTGCCGATAAGTTGGCCGAAAACAATGTTTGTGCTGCACTTTGGGCCGACTGGTGGGGCTTTAAAATGGAAGCTTACGACGGTATTCGCGAAAACATTCCCATGGTACATCAAGCGAAAGCTTGTGCCATTGTCCATTCAGATAGCGACCAGGGGATCCAACGGTTAAATCAAGAAGCGGCGAAAGCATTATCTGATGGCCAGCGTATCGGTATTGATATTTCAAAAGCAGAAGCTTGGCAGTGGTTAACCTCAAACGCCGCCAAATCATTGGGTATTTTTGAGCAAACTGGATCGATTGAAGTGGGTAAAAATGCCGATGTGGTATTGTGGTCTTCAGAGCCTTTCTCCACCTATTCACAAGCCGAGCTGGTATTCATCGATGGCGGTTTAGCATTTGACCGCACTAAACCAGAAACTTGGGCAATCAGTGATTATGAGTTAGGACAAGTTGCTGAAGGAGACCGCAAATGAGCAAATTAACCTTAACCGCATTGGCGGCAATGACCACATTAGTATTTAGTACTGCAGCCCAGGCCGAAAAAATCGCCATCATTGGTGGCACTGTACATACGATGACAGCACAAGGCTCTATTGAAGAAGCGACAGTGTTAATTGAAGATGGAAAAATCAGCAAAATTATTCCACAAATCGTTTCTACCGATGACAGTTATCGGGTTATTGATGCCAAAGGTAAAGTGGTAACACCAGGATTTATTGGTGCTTATACTTCGCTTGGATTAGTGGAAGTATCGAGCTGGGCCAATACGGTCGACTCAAGCGTTTCTAAATCAGCGTTGCATGCCGCTTTAGATGCAACGGTTGCGGTGAACCTGGATACGACGTTGCGTAACATCAGCCGCATTGAAGGCATCACCAGTGCCGCTACTTCGGTGAGTTACACCGATACTATGTATAAAGGTCGTGGTGCGATCATCACTTTGGGTGATGATGTGGATCCGATAATGAAAAAACGTGCGTTTATGACTATCGATGTGTCTAACCATGGCGCTGACCTAAATGGGGGCAGCCGTGCCGCCCTTTGGGTTGATTTACGCAATGCATTAAATGAAGCGATTTACGCACAAAAAATCACCTTTACGCCACAAACTGAGTGGCATGGCACATTAAGTAAAGCGAATGTACAGGCGTTAATCCCGGTGGTGAAAGGTGAAATTCCGCTGTTAGTGCAAGTGCACCGGGCCAGCGATATTCGCCGGGTAATTAAAATTACGAAAAACTTTAAACGCTTAAACATTACCTTAGTGGGCGCTGCGGAAGGTTGGCGAGTAGCCGATGAAATTGCCGCTGCGGGTATGTCGGTGATCTTAAACCCAGAATCAAATTTACCGTATTCATTTGAGCAAAATGGTGCAACGCTGGAAAATGCAGCTCGTTTACATGATGCAGGCGTTAATGTCGCTATTGGCATGGGTACACATAATATTCGTTTAGCGCCACAACATGCCGGTAATGCGGTAGCCAATGGTTTACCGTGGCAAGCTGGACTAGCGTCGCTAACAACAGCGCCGGCGAAAATTTACGGTATCGACAAACAAGTGGGTAGTCTCAAAGCCGGGATGCAAGCAGACATCGTGGTGTGGTCAGGTGACCCTCTGGAAGTCATGGAAGCGCCAACGAATGTGATCATTAATGGTGTTGAGGTGAAACTTGAGTCTCGTCAAACTAAGCTTCGTGATCGTTACTTAACCCTGGATAAAGAAAAGCCGCAACAATATACGCGTCCTTAACTTATCTAGGTCATATTAAAAAGCCAGTACAGGTTGTCGGGGTTTTAACCTCGCTTTTTGAGTAATCAACGCAACGTGGATATCACCAAAAATGCGAGACTAAAGTCCCGCCAACCTTGGAATCGCGGTTGGCGGGTTTTTAACCTCGCATTATCACTTATTTTTTATCACTTGGACCTTTAGTGTTCAACTCTGCTTCAATTTGAGCCCAGGGATTTACCTTTTCATTTGGATTCACTTTGCGATGATTTTCTGGCGCTGTTTTGGTTGAACCGGCAACCGCATCATTAATTTCTTGCATTTCTTGGGCGTTTAAATTGCGCCACTGACCAGGCCTTAAGTTTCCGATAGATATCGACATGATACGAGTTCTGGATAACTTGGTGACTTCATAACCTAAGTATTCACACATACGGCGAATTTGTCTGTTTAGTCCTTGAGTTAACACAATTCTAAAGACAAACTTACCAACCATACTGACTTTACAGGGTTTGGTAATGGTTCCTAAAATGGGCACGCCCCGGGCCATTCGTTCAAGAAACCGTTCACTAATCGGCTGATCGACAGTTACCACATATTCTTTATCATGAGCATTTTCCGCACGCAGAATTTTATTCACGATATCGCCATCACTGGTTAAAAATATTAATCCTTCCGATGGTTTATCTAAGCGACCTACCGGGAAAATACGGTCTTTATGGCCAATCGCATCGATAATATTGTCTCGAACATCGAGCTCGGTAGTACAAATAATACCAATGGGTTTATTATAAGCGATATAAACACGATCAGATTTATTTTCTGGCATTGCCGCAATCGGCTTGCCATCGACAGTAACAATATCATCAGGCATTACTTTTGTGCCCAGCTCGGGCAAATTACCATTAATTTTAACTTTGCCTTGCTCAATTAATTTATCGGCACCACGACGCGAGCAATAGCCCGATTCACTGATAAATTTGTTGAGGCGCTTACCGCTTTCACTAGTCACTTACTGTTCATTCCCGGGTCGTTATACCAAATTGGTATTATATTATTGATAAGCCAATTATACCAAGTTGACTAATTATCTGCTCATTTTGTTTGTTTGCATAAAAAAACCCGACATTCGCCGGGTTTCAACTACACTGCTTGTACCTAAATCATATTCAGGTTGTTCGGTGCAATTATTTCCGTCTCATCGAATCGAAGAATTCGTTGTTGGTTTTGGTCATCGACAGTTTATCAATCATGAATTCCATCGCATCAATTTCGCCCATCTCATGGACGATTTTACGTAAAATCCACATTTTCTGTAGCTCATCTTGCTTGGTCAGTAACTCTTCACGACGGGTACCTGAGCGGTTGTAGTGAATCGCAGGGAAAACACGTTTTTCGGAAATTTTACGAGAAAGGTGCAATTCCATATTACCGGTACCTTTAAACTCTTCGTAGATCACTTCATCCATTTTCGAGCCAGTATCAACAAGTGCGGTGGCGATAATGGTTAAGCTACCACCTTCTTCGATGTTACGAGCCGCACCAAAGAAACGTTTTGGACGATGTAGGGCATTGGCATCTACACCACCAGTTAATATTTTACCTGACGATGGAATTACCGTGTTATACGCTCGCGCCAGACGGGTGATTGAATCTAGTAAGATAACCACATCTTTTTTGTGCTCCGTTAAGCGTTTCGCTTTTTCAATCACCATTTCAGCCACTTGTACGTGACGACTGGCTGGTTCATCAAAGGTTGACGCCACTACTTCACCTTTTACCAGGCGTTGCATTTCGGTAACTTCTTCTGGACGCTCATCAATAAGCAATACCATTAACTCACACTCAGGGTGGTTATGGGCGATACTTTGCGCAATATTTTGCAATAATAGCGTTTTACCCGCTTTCGGCGGCGCCACAATCAAGCCACGTTGGCCTTTACCAATGGGTGAGGCTAAATCTAATACTCGCGCGGTAATATCTTCCGTGCTGCCGTTACCACGTTCCATGGTAAGACGTTCGTCAGGGTGTACTGGAGTAAGGTTTTCGAAAAGGATTTTGTTGCGCGAGTTTTCTGGTTTATCAAAGTTAACTTCATTAACTTTTAACAGAGCAAAATAACGCTCGCCGTCTTTGGGTGGGCGAATTTTACCAAATACGCTATCACCGGTTCTTAAACTGAAGCGTCTAATTTGGCTAGGCGATACATAAATATCATCAGGACCGGCGAGATACGAAGAATCTGCCGATCGTAAGAAACCAAATCCATCTTGTAATATTTCCAGTACGCCACCACCAAAAATATCTTCGCCGCTTTTTGCGTGCGCTTTTAAAATGGCAAAAATTATGTCTTGTTTACGGGTACGGGCTAAATGTTCAAGCTTCATTGACTCAGCGAGCTTGATTAGTTCGCCAATAGATTTATCTTTGAGTTCGATTAGGTTCATATGATGGGTCTTTGTGGTTTTTATTAAGTAGTATTGCTTAGTATTAGTTAGCTAAAATTTTTTGTGTGAACTGGTTGAACAACGAGTTCAAACGAAAAGGCTTAAGAAATGCTTATTTATGATAGTTCAAGTTAGCACTAAATTTACCTTTGGTAAAGTCAGAGCGTAATTATCGTACTTTTTTAGGGCATTAAAAGTAAAAAGTCGGCAAATGCCGACCTTTTTATCAATTAAAGATTCGCTTCAAGGAATTCTTTTAATTGATTTTTAGAAAGTGCGCCCACTTTGGTGTCGGCAACGGCACCATCTTTGAATAGTAATAATGTTGGGATACCTCGAATACCATATTTCGGTGGAGTACCCGAATTTTGGTCGATATTCAATTTTGCAACGGTAACTTTACCGTCATATTCTTCAGCAATTTCTGAAAGAATAGGAGCAATCATTTTACAAGGACCACACCATTCTGCCCAAAAGTCGACTAAAACCGGGGCTGAAGCATTGATTACGTCAGCATCAAAGCTGTCATCTGTTAGCTGAACAATTTTATCGCTCATTTTTCTCTCCGTTAAATTGGCAAAATGCCACAATATGTAGCATGTTATCGATCTTGGGACTTATTGCAAGAAATACAAGTCAATAACACCGGTAAATTTAGATTATTTATTGACAGAAAATAAATAATTACTTAATACCCTAGGCTTAAAGTGTTACCCTAGCGGCTATGAAAAAATCACATTTAACCGAAACCAAATTTTCCGATCTTGGGCTTGCTCCGCAAGTAGTGACCGGACTCGAAGCCATGGGCTTTCAATACTGTACGGAGATTCAGGAAAAATCATTCCCGATTTTGCTATCAGGTAAAGATATTGCTGGTCAGGCGCAAACGGGTGAAGGCAAAACGATAGCCTTTCTTGGCGCAACGTTTCACCATTTATTGACCAACAGCAAAGGCGATAGTTCACAACCTCGCGCTATTATTATGGCACCGACGCGTGAGTTGGCCATTCAAATTCATAATGATGCTAAAGAGATGGCGAAAAGCACCGGCTTACGTCTTGGTGTTGTTTACGGCGGCGAAGGCTATGAGTCACAACGACAAACACTTCAAAGCGGTGTCGATATCCTTATCGGTACTTGTGGCCGCTTAATCGATTACTTAAAACAGGGTATTTACCAACTCAATAATATTGAAGCTGTCGTGTTAGATGAAGCCGATCGTATGTTCGATTTAGGTTTTATTAACGATATTCGTTTCATGTTTCGCCGTATGCCGGCGGCAACCGAGCGTTTAAATATGTTGTATTCAGCAACATTATCATTTCGGGTGAAAGAACTGGCATTTGAGCACATGAATGACCCGGAAAGTGTTGAAGTTGCGCCTGAGCAAAAAACTAACATACGCATTAGCGAAGAATTATTTTATCCGTCTAATGAAGATAAAATGGCGTTATTGCAAACCATCATTGAAGAAGAGTGGCCAGATAAAGCGATTATTTTTGCCAACACCAAGCATGTCTGTGAAAAAGTCTACTCTCATCTTGAAGCCGATCAACATCGTGTTGGTTTGTTAACCGGTGATGTGGCGCAGAACAAACGCATTAAGATTTTAGAAAACTTTACTAACGGTAAATTGGACTTCCTGGTAGCAACTGACGTTGCCGCTCGTGGCCTACATATTCCTAGTGTTACCCATGTGTTTAACTACGATTTACCCGATGATTGTGAAGATTATGTACATCGTATCGGCCGTACCGGCCGAGCAGGCGCTTCTGGTCATGCAATAAGTTTTGCTTGTGAAGATTCAGTGTTTAATCTGCCAGCCATTGAAGACTATATTGAACATAATTTACCGGTAAGTAAATACGATCCTGATGCTCTGCTAACCGATTTGCCTAAACCTAAATATAAGCCGCGCCGCCATCAGCCAAATAGTCGTGGCAAAGGTGGCCGTTCAGGTGGTAATCGTGCGCCGCGTCGCTCGCATCACTCGAGATAACCGCGTAAATGAGTGCAAGCCTACCGTCTTGCTCACGACCGCTTTATGCGGTTATTGATTTAGGTTCTAATTCGTTTCACATGTTAATCTCTCGCCTGGTCGCCGATAGCGTCCAGGTGGTGGATAAAGTGAAACGTAAGGTGCGCTTGGCCTCGGGCTTGGATGACGAAAATGTTCTCGATCAACAAGCCATGGCGCGGGGTTGGGAATGTTTAAGCTTTTTTGCTGAACGTCTACAAGATATCCCGGCCGAAAATATCAAAATTGTCGCCACCGCAACCCTGCGGTTGGCGGTTAATTCCGCAGAGTTTATCCGCAAAGCGGAAGCGATTCTTAAGCATAAAGTTCATCTGATCTCAGGCATTGAAGAAGCGCATAATATTTATTTAGGCGTGGCCCATACCACTAGCGGTGTTGATAAACGTCTGGTGATTGATATTGGCGGCGCCAGTACTGAGCTGATTGCCGGTTCCGGCTTTGAAGTGATACAAGCTTGCTCTCTGGATATGGGGTGTGTCACCTTTAATAATAAATTTTTTGCTGATGGCGTATTGGATCAAAGTGGTTTCGCTAATGCTATTAGATCAGCAATGGCCACTCTCAAAAATCAGCAACAAGTCTATCAGGCAATTGGTTGGGATATTGCGCTAGGCGTATCCGGTACGTTGCAAGCGGTGGCCGAAGTGCTTACTGCACAAGGTAAGTTACAACGGATCACGTTAGCCAACCTGAATGATATACAGCAACAAGTCATTCGCTGCAAACACATCGATAAGTTGAATGTTGTTGGTCTGGAAGCTGAACGTAAACCGGTATTTGCTTCTGGAGTGGCAATATTGACGGCGATCTTTACCACCTTTTCAATAACCCAGGTACACCTTGCCGGCGGCGCGATCCGTGAAGGCCTGCTTTATGAATTATTGCCGAATATGCGCAATGTTGACATTCGTCAACGTACCTTAACTGGCCTAATCGAGCGTTTTAGTATTGATGAACGTCATGCATATCGGGTGGCAAGTATCGCCAAGGAAACCTTCGCGCAAATAAGAGATAGCTGGCATTTAACCGATGAGTTGGAAATGCTATTGCAATCAGCTTGTGTGTTGCATGAAATTGGTTTATCACTTGAGTACAAAGGTAATAAAAAACACGCTGAATACATTCTCGATAATGCAGACATCGCTGGCTTCTCTAATGCCGAACGCAAGCTGTTGATTGCCCTGGTGGCAAATTATAAAACCGATGTGAATCAGCAAGTGTTAGAGAGACAAAGCCTGATCGGTCAGCGGCAGGCATCCTATTTAATTTTTATCTTGCGCATCGCTGTCATTTTGGCGAAACGCCGTCGTGATGATGTAATGCCTGATATCACCATAAGCAGCATTGATAATACAGTTGAATTAACCCTGCCGAATACTTTCTTAAGCAAACACCCACTCATTTCTGCCGAACTTAAACAAGAAATTTCGGATATCAGCGAGCTTGGTTTAACGCTTAGCATCATACGTAGTGAATAGCGTTATTAACGCGGTTAAGTTGCCTGAGTATTACCGGCCCAGACACTGGCGATTAGCACCAATAGCCCACCGGCGAAAATCGCTACAGTCATGGTTTCATTGAGCAACAAATACGCGGCAAAAATACCGTATACCGGCTCTAATGATACGGCGATACTTACCGCAAACGCCGGGATAGTTTTTAGTGAAAACAACGATAACGTATGGGCGAGTGCCGTAAACACGACTCCCAGCAATGCTAAAATAACAACATCATTGAGGCTGGGTATTATCTGGTAAGTGAATAATAGTGGCAGCAACCAACACCCAGCATATAAATTTTGCCAGAAGGCGATACGCTCCGGATTAATGTGTTGCCCATATTGGCGATTAAACACGGTGAGCAAGGCGAACTCAGTGCTGAAAACAGACCAATGAGAACCGCATTCAAATCGCTGAGATTTGCTTGTTCCGGAGCTAGCACTAGATAAATACCCGCCAGACAAAGTAATGCTTGCGCGACAAACACCAGAGTCATTTTCTGTTGACCGAAAAAATAGCTGATAACGCCGACAAAAATAGGAAAACAGGCGAACGTTAACAGTCCTAAAGTGACACTGCTGATCTGAATGACATAGAAAAAGCTCCACCAGTGCAGCGCTCACAGTAAGCCACTGGCAAGCAATTTGTAATGATAGTTTCTTGCCAGAGGCAGGGCGATAGAGCGATACCGACAAAAGCCATAAATGGCGAGCGCGGCAAACAGACTGCGGCCTATCACAATATAAATTGCCGGCAGGCTAAGCCATTTGGCAAATAAAGCACACAAGGCAAACAGCAACACCGCAGTGTGTAGCGCCAGTAAAGCATTTTGTTGTGCTTTACCGGTCGTTGTCATTGCGCTTTTACCGATGGTTATGAATCTTCTTTTAACCAGCGCGCTACTTGTTTGGCAAAGTAAGTTAAAATACCATCGGCACCGGCGCGTTTAAAGGCAAGTAAGCCTTCCATAACGCACGGTTTTTCTGCCAGCCAGCCATTTTGTATGGCGGCGATGTGCATGGCGTACTCACCACTCACCTGATAGGCATAAGTAGGCACCTGAAAATTATCTTTCACTCTACGAACAATATCTAAATACGGCATGCCAGGTTTCACCATGACCATGTCGGCACCTTCATAAATGTCTTGGGCAATCTCATGTAAGGCTTCGTCAGAATTTGCCGGATCCATTTGGTAAGAATGCTTATTGCCGCCTTTAATGTTGCTAGCAGAACCCACAGCATCGCGAAATGGTCCATAATAATTGGACGCGTACTTGGCTGAATAAGCGAGAATTTTGGTATTCACATAGCCTTGCTGTTCTAATTCTTGACGAATCGCTCCGACTCGACCATCCATCATGTCTGATGGTGCAACCACATCGGCCCCGGCTTTGGCATGTGATAATGCCTGCTTCACCAATATCTCTTTAGTGACTTCGTTTAGCACATAGCCTTCTTCATCAATGATGCCATCCTGGCCATGGGTGGTAAACGGATCTAAGGCGACATCAGTGATCACCCCTAACTGCGGAAATTTTTCTTTTAATGCCCGCACTGCCCGTTGGGCCAAACCATTATCGTTATAAGCTTCTCCGGCCAATAAAGACTTTTGATCTAATGGCGTTACCGGGAACAGGGCGATAGCGGGTATGCCCAATGCGACTAATTCTTCGGCTTCTACCAATAATAAATCTATGCTTTTGCGTTCAACTCCGGGCATCGAGGCAATTTGTTCCACCTGGTTTTCACCTTCGAGCACAAACACCGGATAAATTAAATCATTAACGGTCAGTTGATTTTCCGCCATTAATCGACGAGAAAAATCATCCTTGCGCATACGGCGCATTCTACGGGCCGGGTATTGGCCAAATTGCTGGTTGTTATTCATCGTATCTCCTGATCAGCAAATGCAAACAGACGTTCGGCATTGTTGCTGGTATGCATAATTAATTCATCTTCATCAACATTCATTGCCTTGGCCAAGGTTACGGCAACAAAGGGTAAATATTTGGGTTCATTACGAGAGCTTTTCGGTTTTGGCTTGGCAGTTCTCGGGGTTAAATACGGGGCATCGGTTTCAATCATCACTCGATCGAGGGGAATATAACGGGCGATATCGAATAGCTCCTGGCCACGCCGTTCATCACAAATCCAGCCAGTGATACCAATATACAAGCCCATGTCGAGGCAAGCTTTTAATTCAGTTAGATTGCCGGTAAAGCAATGACTAACACCGCCAGGCAAGGTCTGAATATGCTCGCTTACTATCGATTGCCAGGTGGCGAACGCATCACGTTGATGTAAAAATACTGGCAGAGCAAGTTGCCCGGCCAGGACAAGTTGCTCAGTAAAAACGCGTTGCTGATTTTCTGGCGTGGAAAAGTTACGATTAAAATCTAAACCGCATTCGCCAATGGCTTTCACTTTTTGGTGTTGGGCGAGGGCATGTAATTCATCGAGATAGTCAAAAGACACCTGGTCAGCATCATGTGGGTGAACACCGGCAGTACTGTAAAGATTCGAATATTGCTCACACAAGGCTACTGCTTGCTGGCTTTCACTAACATTGGTACCGGTAATTAATAGCGATTTTACCCCGACATCGCTAGCCTGCTTAATGACATCACTTCTGTCTTTATCAAATCGTGAATTGGTAAGATTTACCCCAATATCAATTAACAACGGCTCGTCCTAGTTCAATCGTTTTACTTTCACCGTACGGTTAGAGTTCTGAATTTTAAGCAAAAACGAGTTGAAAACACCCCGGCTGATAATCACTTGTTGATCTTTCTTAAACTTCATTCGCATTGATGAAGTGGTTGCCCACTTTTGCCCATTGGCGAACGACAATGTCCATTTACCATAAGGCGATTTTTTAGCCTTGGTTATGGTGTAGGTAATTTCTTGAGTGGCGATTTCTGCCTGGCTTTTTTTATGCTCCAAACCGAAGCCTTGCTCTATCTCATTTCCTTTTGCCAATTCAGCACTTCGGCTATTATCAGGCGGGGGTACAGCACCCGTAATAAGTTCAGTTTCGGGCGGCGTAGAAGATAATACAAAAGGCTCTGGCACATCCGCAGTATTGACTTGGGTTATCGGCGCGGCTTTTACCGCTGCCGTACCACTTTGTGCCGTGATGTATTGATCGAAGCACCGTAAGCGTTTGCCATCTTCATTAATTCGGCTACAAGCTTGCAAGTTCGGGTCAACTGCAGCAATGCCACTAAAAGCAGGGCTTAATAAAGCCAGAGCTAGGAATATCGATTTAAACATTGTCAGTTTGCTCTTCTTCTTCGTCGTCACTGCGACTATAAAATGACGCTAAAATAACACCAGCTTCAAATAGTAACCACATTGGAATGGCCAATAAGGTTTGCGAAATGATATCCGGCGGGGTTAATAACATGCCGATGACGAAAACCCCAACGACCACATAGGGTCTTTTTTCTCTGAGTTTTGCTGGTGTCGTAAACCCGGTCCAGCACATTAAAATAATGGCAATGGGAATTTCAAAAGCGGCACCGAATGCGAAAAATAATTTTAGGACAAAATCGAGATAACTGGAAATATCAGTGGCAATAACAACGCCTTCGGGAGCAACGCTGCTGAAAAAGGAAAAGGCCAGTGGGAACACCACGAAATAGGCAAACGAGATTCCACCGTAAAACAGAAAACTGGAGCCGAACAGTAACGGCGCCACTAAGCGCTTTTCATTTTTATATAAACCCGGTGCAATGAAGCTCCACACTTGATACAAGATATAAGGCATGGCCAGAAATATTGATACCACCAAGGTTAGTTTGAACGGCGCAAAAAATGGTGAAGCAACATCGGTAGCTATCATGCTGCTGCCCTCAGGCATCACCGACAGTAACGGCTGTGCCAAATATTGATAGATATCCTGGGCAAAATAGGCCAATGAGATAAAAATTAATAAGATGCTTAACACCATAGATAGTAAGCGGCTACGCAATTCTAATAAATGGTCAAACAAAGACGAACCATTGGTAGTGCTAGAGGCATTACTTGTCATTTTTCACTTCGCTTTCTGCTGTTTTATCGGCACTACTTGAGTCGTTTGCATATGGTCTATTGGCTTGCTCGGCAGCCGCTTTTAAACTGTCCACCGTTTCTTGTAGTTCTGGCGCCAGGTTTTTTAACCCTTGCTGTTCGGCCTTTTTCAAATTATCGTGTAATTCATGAATGCGTAATTCTTCTTTTAATTCCGTTTGTACGGTATTACTAAATTGCTTGATATTACGCACCCAGCCACGAATTGTTCTTATTGCCGTCGGCAAACGTTCCGGGCCCAATACGATCAGACCCATCACAGCAATAATGGCTAATTCCCAAAAACCAATATCAAACATAATTACGCCTGATCTTTTTCTTTCGTTTTCGTGGTTTCTTCAGCGCTTTGATTTTTTTGATCTAATTGCTCAGGCTCTATATCGGCTTCTTTATCTTTATCGGTTTCTTTATCGTCACCTATGGCTTTTTTAAAGCCTTTTACGGCAGAGCCTAAATCACCACCAATATTACGCAATTTTTTAGTGCCAAATAATAAAACGATAATTGCGAATACGATTAATAATTGCCAAATGCTGATACCGCCCATAAAAATTCCTTAAATCTATAATTACTTTAAATGTAGTGTTAGCTCGATTATATCAAGATACAGAGGTTTATGCTTATGATCTAGATTAAAGTTTAGAAATTTAATAAACATTTTATATTGATTTTTTTGTTATTTATCATGATGCTTATACTTAGGAATGATCGACTGATAATTTTAGCCTGCAAAATTGCAGATTATGGATAGCTATTAAGGACTTACTGTTGCTTAGAAATCTATTTTTACTGATCTTGTTGCACAGTTTCAGCAGCTTTGCCGGTGAGGAAGAAATTAAAGAAATGGGAGAAACCATTATTGTTCACCCGAATCCTGACGATGACTGGCTGTTTGGCTTTCACGATACTATCAGTGATTCGGTATTTGGCAGTGCCGTATGGTTTGATAGTTTTTTTGCCACCGACGAAGCTGAAGAGTTGCGGCCAGAAACATTAGCGAGAATACGTTTAGGTTATGAACCAAGAGCCCGAGAGTTCGATGTGTTTAGCCAGCGCTTTCGTTTACGCCTAAGATTGCCGCATTTAGCAAGTAAAGTTGACTTGATCCTCACTGATGAAGATGATGATAATGAGCTGGTTGAATCAAGCCGGACGTTAACCGGCGACAATCTCGACGACTCATTTACGGCAGCGATCCGGATAGTCAATGTCGATAAGCTCTCTAAATTTGTTGATAGCCGTATCGGAATCTCTGGTGGTGATATATTCGCCAAAGTTCGCGCTAAAATACAATCGGACGATTCAAAAATTCATCTCTTTAAATTTCAACCCTCAATATTTTATTACCTCGACGATGGCTTTGGTATTCGATTATTTTTTGAGTACGATTATAATTTTGCGGCAAAGCAACAGTTTCGTGCAAATTACAGTATTCGTACCTCAGAAGCTTTTAACGGTTATCGTTGGCGTAATGGCTATTACTATTTGAAACAACTCGACCGATATACAGCAACCGCATTAGGGGTCGTGGTTAAAGGTGAGGACAATGGTGACAAAGGCTTCGAAGTAGAAAACTACACGTTAAGCTATCGCTATCGGGTAAATACTTATCGTCGCTGGCTCTATTTTGAGATAGAGCCGTTTATTGAATGGCCAGAAGATCAAAGTTACAAGGCAACTCCTGGCATCGCCCTGCGGGTAGAAGGGTACTTTAAAGATAATTAATACTTGCTATCACTTAGACTCAACGGAGTCTGGATTCACATGTTATTTTTTTATTGCTACAGCGAAACACAACAATGTAGGCAATAACAGCCACATTGACATTACTGTCTTTTCATCGATGTAAAACAAGGTTGTGCCGATAAAAAACGTAGCGGCGAAGATAGAGTATATTAAGCGTTGATGCTGTTTCTGTTGCTGCTGTTGCAGTTGCGCTAACAAGGTCTGTTGTGCCAATGCTGACTCTTTACCCAGTTTTAAATAGTCATAGACCAAATTGGGTAATTCAGGCAGTTTTTCTGACCAGAATGGCAGGTTTTCCTTAACAGAATTGAATAGCGCCTTTGGCCCCATTTGTTGTTTTACCCAATCTTCTAAAAATGGCTTGGCGGTTTTCCAAAGATCAAGCTGTGGATAGAGCTGTCGGCCCAAGCCTTCAATATACAGCAAGGTTTTTTGCAGTAAGACTAATTGCGGCTGCACTTCCATATTAAAGCGTCGGGCGGTATTGAATAAATTTACCAACACCTGGCCAAAGGAAATTTCCGCTAACGGCTTTTCAAAAATCGGTTCACAGACAGTGCGAATGGCAAATTCAAATTCATCAACACTGGTGTTGGCCGGAACCCAGCCTGAATCCACGTGCAACTGCGCCACTTTGTGATAATCGCGGTTGAAAAAGGCGACGAAATTTTCTGCCAGATAACGTTTGTCTTCTTTATTTAGCGTGCCAACAATACCACAATCTATGGCGATCCAGGTTGGATCTTGCGGATCTGTGGCATCAACAAATACATTGCCCGGATGCATGTCGGCATGAAAGAAACTGTCACGAAACACTTGAGTGAAAAACACTTCAACGCCGCGTTCAGCCAAAAGCTGCATATTGACGCCCTGGTTATTGAGCTCAGCAATGTCACCAACCCCAACGCCGTAAATCCGCTCCATCACCATGACGTTTTTATAACAAAATTCACTATGCACTTCGGGTACGTACAACACTTTGTCATCATGAAAGTTACGATTAAGTTGAATCGCATTGGCCGTTTCACGCAGTAAATCTAATTCATCGGTGATGGTTTTGCGATATTCAGCAACCACTTCAACCGGACGCAGGCGTTTGCCTTGTGAATAAAAGCGACTGACCAGGCTAGCAAAGGTATGCATCACTTTTAAATCGGCAGTAATTACGCGCTCAATTTTCGGGCGAATGACTTTTATTACCACGTCTTGCTGTTGTTGTTCACCGTTGCTGGTATTGATATAAGTCGCAGTATGCACTTGAGCGATAGAGGCTGATGCCAGTGGCGTGCTGTCAAAATCAATGAAATGCTGCTTGAATAACTCTTCGCCCATCGCGTCAATGATAATGGCTTTCGCGTGTTCGCCGTCGAAAGCTTCAACTTGGTCTTGTAGTTGTGTTAACTCAGCCGCAAGTTCGGGAGATAACAAATCTCTGCGGGTTGAGAGCATTTGTCCAAATTTGATAAATACCGGGCCAAGTGCTTCTATCGCCAAACGAAATCTGCGCTCTATCGGTTCGTTTTTATGCTTATTGCGTAACCAAAATAAACTGAAACGGGCAATTTTCGCAATCAATGGTGTTTTTTGAGCGGGTAATAATTCATCTAAACCGTAATTGAGAAAGGTTTTTACGATTTGATAAAGACGTCTACTGCGCACTTGATTTTCCTATTTTGGTGGCTATGACATTTAATTTCTGTAATAAATCATCAGTTTGTCGCGCTGTTGCGGCCACCTGCTGATTAAAATGATTAATTTCCGTGTCGCTGACGATAATGCGTTGTTCATGCAACAAATATTCACGGGCATCCTGGCTGATTTGGTTTTTGGCAAATTTAACTTTTTCCAAAATATCCTTACTTAATTTGCCTAATTTGTACGCTGGCAGATCACCAATTCGGGTGGCGATTTGCTGCTCCCAATCAATGTTTAACTGTTCGCTGATGTTAGAAAATTGCTGTGCCAGCTTCGGATCGCCAATAATATCGAGCTCGCCAGACTTGATAAGTGAAGTCAGCAATTCTGGCTGTTTAAGCTTAGGCAAGGTTGTCAAATTGGTTTGAATTAGACAGTCACTGGAAAGCTTGCTCGCCAGTACGGTGACGACGTTTTGATTGACCAGCAAGGTAATGGGGAAATCCAGTTCTGATAATAACAGCGTCAGACTTTTATTATCCAGGGCGTTTAAATGCGGCTCGATATGACCATCAAGGCTAAGCGCTTTGTTGATAATAACTTCCAATAACGCCGTTAATACCTGTTTTGGCATTAACATATTCGCTAGCAGTGAATTAGCCATGTTCATAAAGGTTAAAATTTATAACCTTTATGCAAAGCAACAATACCACCGGTTAAATTGTGGTAAGAGGTTTGTTCAAAACCGGCATCATCCATCATCGACTTTAACGTTTCTTGATCTGGGTGCATACGAATTGATTCCGCCAGATACTGGTAACTTTCGCCATCTTTCGCCACAAACTCGCCTATTTTCGGCAAAATATTGAACGAATAAAAATCGTAGGCTTTATTGAGTAACTCATGCTCTGGCTTAGAAAACTCCAATACCAATAAACGACCACCCGGCTTTAACACGCGGAAAATTGACCGTAACGCCTTGTCTTTATCGGTAACGTTACGCAAACCAAAGGCGATGGTGACAATATCAAAACTGTTATCTTCAAACGGTAAGGCTTCCGCATTGGCTTGTACGTAATCGACATTACCCACTATGCCTAAATCGCGCAATTTATCACGACCTACATTGAGCATAGATGAATTGATATCGGCCAATATTACCTTGCCTTGTGGTCCGGTAAGTTTTGAGAATTTTGCCGTTAAATCGCCAGTCCCGCCAGCCAGGTCTAAAATATCATTGCCGGGGCGAACACCACTGGCATCGATAGTAAAACGTTTCCATAAACGGTGCACACCAAATGACATTAAATCGTTCATCACATCGTATTGTTTAGCAACCGAATGAAAAACACCGGCAACCATCGACTCTTTGTCGTCAGCATTTACGGTTTTGTAGCCAAAATGGGTAGTATCATTTTTCTCAGTTGTCATCTTCTTTATTGCCGTGTTGAATGTGTTAATAACTTATAGGCTTAGTTTACTGCATTGCGCCGCACAGGGGCAAATAAATAACCAGAATTTGGATTCTAAATCAACAAATTTACGCATTTGAATATTTTTCTTTGTTACCGAGCCAGCGGCTGATCAGTGCCTCAGCTTTATCAGGACTTTGTCGCCATAACAGGTAGGCTTGCTGTTGAATTTCAGCGATCATATCGGCATCTCGTAATAAATCGGCGATTTTTAAATCGGCCAATCCGGTTTGTTTGGTACCGAGTAATTCGCCAGGCCCGCGAATTTCCAGATCGCGCTGAGCAATTAAAAATCCGTCGTTCGACTCTCTTAATACGCCAAGTCGTTTGGTTGCTGTTTTCGATAATGGGCTTTTATACATCAACACACAGTGGGATGCTACCGAACCGCGTCCTACCCGACCTCGTAACTGGTGTAGCTGTGCGAGGCCAAGGCGTTCAGGATTCTCAATAATCATCAAACTGGCATTCGGCACATCGACCCCGACTTCAATGACGGTAGTGGCGACCAGTAAATGGATATCGCCCGCTTTAAATGCATCCATCACTGCTTTTTTTTCTGCCGGCTTCATCCGGCCATGCACTAAGCCTACTTTCAATTCTCCGAGTTGGGTTTGCAAATAACTGGCGGTATCTTCTGCTGCCTGGCATTCAAGCACTTCCGATTCTTCGATTAAGGTACATACCCAATAAGCCTGACGGTTTTCGCTTAGGCAATTAATTTTTACCCGGGCAATCACATCCTCACGGCGTATATCGGCGACCGCCACGGTTTTAATCGGAGTTCTTCCGGGTGGCAATTCATCAATAATCGAGGTGTCTAAATCGGCGTATGCGGTCATTGCTAACGTTCGCGGAATGGGAGTTGCCGTCATAATTAACTGATGCGGGTAACAGTCGCCAATTTTGCCTTTTTCTCTAAGTTCCAGACGTTGATGAACACCAAAGCGATGCTGCTCATCAATGATCAGTAGCGCCATATTGTGAAATTCTACTTGTTGCTGAAACAATGCGTGCGTACCAATCACCATTTGCATGCTGCCATCGCTAATGGCATTGAGTGCATGCTTTTTCACCGAGGTTTTACTTTTACTGGCGAGCCAGCCTACCTGAATGCCAAGCGGGGTGAACCAGTTGGCAAAGTTGATTGCGTGTTGTTCGGCCAATATTTCAGTCGGCGCCATTAACGCCACTTGATAACCCTGGCCAATGGCGGTTAACGCGGCCAAGCCGGCAACTAAGGTTTTGCCAGAGCCAACATCGCCCTGCACTAAGCGCATCATTGGGATGTTTTTATCAAGATCGGTACGTAATTCCGCCACCACCCGTTGTTGCGCGTTGGTGGGGGTAAATGGCAAGCTGGCCAAAAATTGTTGCTCAAGCTTGCTGTCTATGACTAATGGGATGGCCGGATGCTTATCACTCGATTGCCGCAGTTTTAACATGCTTAGGTTATGGGCGAGTAATTCTTCTTTAATTAAACGCAATTGCGCCGGGTGCTTGCCTGCTTCGAGTTGTGAAATAGAAACATCAGGAGTCGGTCGGTGTAAGGTGTGCAACGCCTGAGTCAAACTGATTGGCTCGGCAAAAAAATCATCAGGTAACAACTCTTCTACCTGACCACGCTCCAGGCGAATTAGTGCTTGTTCGGATATGTTACGTAAGCTGATTTGCCGTAACCCATCGGTCGTTGGGTAAATAGGCGTTAAGGTTTCTTCCAGCGCAGGGGCATTAACATCACCTTCCACTTTTTTATATTCGGGATGAATGATTTCAAAGCCGCGGCCGCCACGTTGAATTTCACCAAAGCAGCGTATGCGGGTACCGACACACAAGTTGTTTTTTTGCGCTGAGGAAAAATGAAAAAAGCGTAGCGTTAATTCGCCACTGCCATCATTAATGCGCACTAATAGCATGCGACGACGACCCTGTTGGATTTGATTGTCGACTACTTCACCAATAATACCGGTATGAATGCCGGGCATTAAATCGCGGATCATATAGACCCGGGTTTTGTCTTCGTACCTTAATGGCAGATGAAACAGTACATCTTGCAGGGTATTTATGCCAATTTTTTGCAACTTTGCGGCAACGCCAGGACCAACACCTTTGAGTACACTCACTGGTGTATTTGCCAAGTTGTGTAAGGTACTTTGCTGCAACCCCTCTGGTACCGCCATCGTCATTACTCGTCGATGTCCTGCCAGGCTTCTTTGCTCATTTGCATTTTTTGCCACCATTGTTCACTGGCGACAATTTCCCCGTCATCGTCAATTTCAGGGTAGGGCAAGCCTTTACGCTTACAGGCTTTGGCAAAAATTGGGTGACCGCCTTCAAATAATACCCGGTTACGTTGTTGATGAGTAAGGGCTGAAGGAGTATCGTACATACCGGCGAGCTGTCGTTGTCGTTGTGCTTCATAAAGAGTTACCGCACAGGCGACCGAAACATTTAGTGACTGCACCATGCCAACCATAGGAATAACGATGTCTTGGTCAGCCATGGCTAATGCTTCATCGGAAGCGCCAAATTTTTCCTGACCGAGAATTATCGCCGTTGGCTTGGTGTAATCGATTTCGTGAAAATCTACAGCAGTTTCTGACAAATTGGTCACCAGCACTTGCATGCCTTGTTCTTTTAAACGGCTGATGGCGTCTTTGGTATTGTCGTAACTGTGGACGTTTACCCAGTTTTGTGAGCCAACGGCACTGCCGCCGCCAACACGCATTCTTTCACTTTTCCATACGGCATGCACATCATTAACCCCAATCGCATCACAGGTGCGCACTACTGCTGCCAAATTGTGAGGTTTGTGCACGCCTTCCATGCAAACGGTTAAATCTACCTGGCGCTTATTGAGCATTTCGAGAATGCGCTGATGTCTTTCTGGGGTCATAATTATCTTATATGAGTCGTCTAATTTGATTTATCTAAATACAGTTAACTGAGCTATTGTGCCGATTGCAGATTGTCAGTTGCCGGTACAATGCGCAGTTAATTGGTGCTTGGCAATTCCATAATACCGTCAATTTCTATTTCTACGCCTTTCGGTAACTGGCTTACGCCAATGGCAGCTCGTGCAGGATAAGGCTGAGTGAAATAACGGCTCATAATGTCATTTACCGTGGCAAAGTTGGCCAAGTCGGTCATGAAAATATTCACTTTTACCATGTCGTTTATGTTGCCTCCGGCAGCTTCACAAACCGCCACTAGATTCTTAAAAACTTGTTCGGTTTGCTCGGCAAAACCACCGCTTACCACTTCCATGGTTTCAGCGATTAATGGAATTTGTCCGGACAAATAGACAGTGTTTTTCACTTTCACTGCCTGGCTATAAGTGCCAATTGCGCTTGGAGCATCGTTGGTTGATATAATTGTTTTCATAAGTTTCTCGGTCTGGAGTTCTCGATTTAAGTTTTATTTTCTTGGCCTGATCACGCGTTGAACATCGGGCATAATTTTAATTTTACGAATGATGTTGGCAATATGAATACGATCGCGACAAGTAATCTCTAAACTGATCAAATACAGATTTGAATCTTTTTCTTCGGTGTTCAGAGTGCGGATATGCGAATCAGTTTTGGTGATCACTGAAGTCAGTTGTGATAGCACCCCTTGATGATTGATGATTTCAACCCGCAAGGCTGCGATAAATTCTTTATCGATGTCTTTATCCCATTTTACCGGGAAGAATTTGCCTAATTCTTTTTCTCTACCGCCAATATTGCGACAACCCTGTTGGTGAACCATTAAGCCTTTGCCTGAGCTAATGTAGGCAACAATGGTGTCTCCGGGAATTGGATGACAACATTTACCATAGGTTACCAGCATACCCTCAGAGCCTTTAATTGGCATTTTTGTCTTACCGTAACTTGGCTCCTGGCTATCACTGGTAAATTCACCGGTTAGCCGACGGGCAACGCCAATGCTCAAGGCATTACCTAAGCCGATATTCACCAATAATTCGTCCAGGTGTTCATAGCCGTTTTCAGACACAACGTCTGCTACCAGCGTAGTCTCAATGTCTTCAAGTTTTGTTTGTCCCAGCGCATGGGTTAATAACCGTTTACCTAGGCTCAGAGACTCATTTTGCTCCATCGAGCGCAGATAATTTCGAATTTGTAAACGCGCCTTGGCGGTGACCACAAAGTTTAACCAGGTAGCATTTGGGCGGGCACCCACCGAAGTGATCACTTCAATGGTTTGCCCTGACAGTAACGGTTTTCTTAATGGGTAAGGTTTGCGTTCAACTTTTGCGCCAACACAACTGTTGCCGACATCGGTATGTACTGCATAAGCAAAATCTACCGAGGTTGCGCCCATAGGGAGTTCGATGATTTTACCGTCCGGAGTAAATACGTAGATTTCTTCCGGGAACATGTCAGATTTTACGTTTTCAATAAATTCAAAAGAACTACCGGCACTTTGCTGTAATTCCATCAAACTTTGCATCCACTTGCGGGCTCTTGCTTGTGCTGCAGAACCGGTAGTATCATCGCCTTTTTGCTTATAAACCCAGTGCGCGGCAACGCCCTTATCGGCCATTTCATCCATATCTTTGGTGCGAATTTGAATTTCAACAGGAATACCATGCGGGCCAATTAATGAGGTATGTAATGACTGATAACCGTTGGTTTTGGGAATGGCGATATAATCTTTAAAGCGAGATTCAATCGGTTTGAATAAGTTGTGCACCGCACCGAGAGCACGGTAACAGGTATCAAATTTATCATCGACAATAATTCGAAATGCATAAATGTCCATCACTTCGTTAAACATCAATTCTTTATTGAGCATTTTTTTATAAATCGAATATAAATGTTTTTCTCTGCCGATAATTTGTGCTTCAATGCCGGATTCTGCTAAACGGGTAGAAATTTCATCGCGAATGTTATCGATAATTTCTTTGCGATTGCCACGAGCCTGGCTGACGGCTGCTTTAAGGGCGCGTGAGCGCATTGGATACAGCCCTTCAAAACCGAGTACTTCTAACTCGTTTTTAATACCGTGTATGCCTAGTCGATTGGCAATTGGCGCGTATATTTCCAGCGTTTCGCGAGAAATACGGCGACGTTTTTCCGGTCGCAATGAGCCTAAGGTACGCATGTTATGGGTACGGTCGGCAAGTTTTATCAGGATCACTCGAATGTCTTGCACCATCGCCATGATCATTTTACGGAAGTTTTCCGCCTGCATTTCTTGCTTATTGCTAAAACTTAGCTTGTCGAGCTTACTCACCCCTTCTACCAGTTCGGCAATGGTGCTACCAAACAATTCGGCTAATTCATCGCCGGTAACTTCGGTATCTTCAATAACATCGTGCAACAATGCCGCCATCAAGGTTTCATGATCAAGATGCATATCCGCAAGATTACGCGCGACGGCGACCGGATGAGTAATGTAAGGGTCACCACTGGAGCGCATTTGCCCGTCATGGGCATCAAAAGCAACAACATAAGCTTGTTTTAACAGGCTTATGTGCTCTGCAGACAGGTAGGTTTCTGCTTGTTTCTTTAAAGGTTCAAAAAGGTACACCTAATGCTCCGACTGCTGAGTAACTGGGGAGTTAACCTGAATTCAGGTTATCTAACCTTAGAATATCCTTAAATGAAAAGAAAGCCAATGACTTGCGTCATTGGCTTTCTGTTTTTATCTGATTTTTAGCTAAAAAGCTAACAATTAGCTTTGATTACCAACAATTGCAGCAACGGCTGCAAGTTCAGCAGATTCTTGTTGAACCTGTTCTTGGCGATCAGCATTGTCCATAACGTCAGCGTTGATTAACCCTGCTTCGATTTCACGAAGCGCTAGTACGGTAGGTTTATCATTTTCAATGTCAACTAATGGTTCTTTACCACCAGTGGCGATTTGACGGGCACGACGTGATGCGATAAGCACCAAATCAAAACGATTACCAACTTTATCAACTGCATCTTCAACAGTAACGCGAGCCATTTAACTACTCCATAGAACAAAAAAATTTTAATAAGGTATATAATTGTGGCACTGAAAAAGTTGCTTTCAAGCGACACAATCGCACAGTCTACTAAATGCTTAAACTTTATGCTAGCCATTAATGCCAATAACCGGGTTTTTTCCGATCATTTCACCGTTATTTGTTACTTTTCGCCAGAGTTTTTCTCTGCGCTGACTAGTTGGGCAAACAAATCTTGATGTTTAACGGCTTGTTGTGACTGTTTTAGTCGTTGATTATTAATGATGGTGTTTAAATCATTAACGGCAACAGCAAAGTCATTATTGACCACTATGTAATCAAACTCTTGGTAATGTGAGCACTCAGACTCTGCTTGCTCCATACGCTGGCGAATGGTTTCTTCACTGTCCTGACCACGGTTGCGTAGTCGACTTTCCAATTCTTCCCGACTAGGAGGACAAATAAAAATCGTTGTCACCTGTGGTTTTTTCAGCCGTACTTGCTGCGCCCCTTGCCAGTCAATATCGAGGAACACATCAATACCCTGGGCAAGCTGGTTATCAATGGCCGACTCACAAGTGCCATAATAATTGCCGAACACTTCCGCCCATTCATAGAATGCACCATCGCTGATTAATTTTTTAAATTCTTCAACACTAACAAAATGGTAATGAACACCATTCACTTCTCCCGGGCGCGGTGCGCGGGTAGTGTGCGACACTGAAACCTGCAACTCACGTGAGTTATCTTGAGCAAGTAATTCATTGATTAAACTTGATTTTCCTGCGCCACTTGGCGCCGATAAGATAAATAAATTGCCTAACACTGTCACAATAACTCCAAAATAAATAACGCGATAAATACCGCCGAAGGCGAATAAGGTCGCTATTCTAACTGAAATTGACAGGGTTAAGAATATTTTTACAGTGAAATACCAAGTTGATTAAATATCTGCTCATTTTTAATCAACTTGGTCTAATTCGTTTTTGAAACAATTGCTGATAATACACATCATTTTCTTCGGCTAATTGTATTTGTGCCTTGATAAGTTTTATCTCAGGTTGTGAGTAAGGCGCAAAAGCGGTTGATGCTTCGACATTTTCATACCAATGTTTGGCCCAAACGCCATCACTGGCACGTGTTCCATTTGGCCATGCAAGCATGTTCGGCTCAAAGGCAATGTTTAAGCGTTGGCAAAGCTGGTTAATATTGCTTGAGGATTTTGTAATACATCTTTACTGTCTATTATTGGAATATCTTGCCCAGTGAGCTCACTGAGCTGTCGATAAAGCTTAAACTGCCTCTTGATGCCGATATCTTCAAAATTCACCGATGGCATTTTCTTTACATAAGAGTTGATAATAAACCGCGGGTCACGAATTAAGAAGCAATGCTGCAGCTCTTTGCACCAAGTTAAGTCGACCTCGTCTAGCATGTGATGGGACATCTGTTTTTGGTAAAAAATTGCTCGCGTGCAGATACTTGTTGTTAACTGTTGTACCACATCTTGCCAGTGATTCGGCGGACTGCTCAATATTTCCTTTGTCATCGGGTGGTCTGCTTTACTGGCTACTAAATAGTAGGCATAAAAAGGTTCATCGATCACTTGGGTGTCGTTTCTATTTTCCCGAGAGTGCATCATTGCCGTAGAAATATTTCTTGGTCCAGACCACATTGCCAGTCGTAATGTCATCACTAGTCCTCGTTACCGTTAAATTTAGCCAAAGTCTTTGACGATCATTTGCTGATAAAGTTGTTGTAAACGTGCCACCATTTCACCTTTGCCCTGACGCTGCGGATATTCACCAATATCACGACCATCGACCGACTTCACTGGGGTGACGCCGGCAAAAGTTCCAGTAACGAAGGCTTCATCACTGCCGTAAACTTCCGATAAGGTAAAGTTTTTTTGATACACCTTAATATCATGTTGTTCACACAATTGAATGATGTTGGAGCGAGTAATGCCGGATAAACAGTAATCGCCGGCTGAGGTCCACACTTCGTTATTACGCACGATAAAAAAATGGGTGGAATTACAGGTAGCAACAAAGCCATGCGGGTCGAGCATTAACGCTTCATCAGCACCGGCTTTTGTTGCCTGTATACAGCCAAAAATACAATTCAGTTTGGAGTGGCTGTTGAGCTTTTGATCTTGCACATCCGGATAGCCGCGGCGTACATACACGGTATATAAATCCAGGCCGGTATCGAGAGCGTCAGGCGACGGCATTTTGTATTCCGGGATGATCACAATAGTCGCCGATGAGACAGTCACTCTTGGGTCTTGATAAGGCGTTGCTTTGATTCCGCGAGTGACCATTAGGCGGATATGCACATGATCCTCCATATCATTGGCAAAACAGGTATCTAAAATTCGTTGCACCAATTCTTCTTTGCTAATGCCAATATCCATATCCAGTGCTTTCGCACCTTCAAATAAGCGTTGCATATGTTGCTGGATAAATGGCAATTTACCATGATGTAGGCGCAATCCTTCCCACACACCATCACCGAGGATAAAACCAGAATCAAATACCGAAACTTTCGCCTGATCGCGATGGAATAATTCGCCATTGATGTTGATTTGTATATCAGCATTGCGTGGATCGGCATTACTGTGATGACTTCCTTTACCCATAACTTGCTCGCTCGTTAATTAACCTATTGCTTAAATTAACGGCAAAGCTGAGACATAGAATGTTATTTTGAATCACCCTCTAAAGGTATCCTGCCTGCCAGGCATAAAAAAAAACCACTCTATTGAGTGGCTCCAGATTGCTGACAAAGTCCTAGACACCGATCTAGGACTTTGATCTAATAGAAGTATGGCAATTAACGAATAATCCCCATGCTTAAAGACCCAAGTCCACAACAATACGAACTCGAAATGGTCACCCTTGACCAGCTAGTGCCTAAG
>MAAC01011343.1_pt1 | contig 41753 bp, 44 predicted proteins | sample 1115981 | NCBI WGS metagenome assembly MAAC01 (sample SAMN04961126, study PRJNA320927) | seawater metagenome | isolation source: sample BD02T64 sea water enriched with oil for 64 days | place: USA:Gulf of Mexico | collected 2013-07-27 | reverse complement strand
AAGAAGCAGAAAAAAATATTAAATAACAGACCTAGAAAAAGGTATAACTATTATACCCCTAATGAAGTTTTTGTAAACGCAATCAACAATAACGGAATCGTCGCGTTTATGACTTGAATCTACCTTTGTTTTGAATTTAGATGTGAATTTTCTTCGTGTCATAATAGTAAATTTAAGTTTCTTTTTTAGAACTTAATTTACTGTCCTGTTTTCGGGGGGATGATCAGTACTTACTTTTCGGATTTAGCACGAGCCGAATTTTTAATTTTTATGTTTAATTTTCTTTTCTAAATATAACCAAATTAAAAATTTGGTGAACTTCGTAAACAAGCAAAAGCCTCTCGTAAAGCCTATAATAGCTATGTTTTATACACGTTGTTACCCACTGGCTTCTTTCCCGTAAACTTGCTAGCGTTGGCAAAGACATACTCTTTTGCAATTTTTGGCTTGTGTGGTGGCTGAAGCGAATTTCAAATGTGTATGGCTTTTGAGTGTTGGCATTACATTGCTGAAATTATTAGATTCCATTGTTTTTTATGTTCATATTTCAAAGCTGTATCTGATTCTATTAAGTCCACATAGTTCGATATAAACTCTGATGTCTCAGATAAAAGACGCAAATAATATTTAAGAGAGTTTATTAGTCCGTTAACAATAACGTGGCAACCGTGAATGTTCTTTATTCGTTCGATTTCTTTATCGATTTTATCCGATTCACTTGAATCAATATCAGCTGTAGATAATAAGTAATATCTATTTACTTGTGTTGTCTTAAATTTCTCAAAAGCATCTTTTACAAGTTGCGATGTAATTTGTATTCCGTGTTTTACTTCAACTGCTTCAAACTCTTTTCCTTTTTCATCCACGATATCAATATCTCCAATTCTCCCACTTCTAGTGTCCGCAGAAGTATGACTTTCAATTTCAAGAAGTGTTTTACCATCAAATCTCTTAGCTTCTTGCATAAGGCATTCATAAGCTGCAAACAAAGCCAAAACCGGAAGGCGAGAAGCACCGTCTGCTGTATATCTAGCGTTAAAATGTTTTGTAAGCAATTCAATTATAGTTGCAATTGGAAGATTCAATGGTTTTGCTAAGTCAATTTCTTGACTATTTCTTTTGATAATCAATCCATGCATCAAATAGCTCAAGCATTTGTCCAATTCTTGACCTTTCTGAATAAAATCGATAGTTTCGAGGAAAGACGTTTTTAGCAAAGCAGGTCTAATGGCACCTGAGTAATTGTTGTCGTAAGGCACTTTTTGTTCAAGAGAACGTGTTAACCATCCGCTTTCTGCCATTGCTGGAAATTTCACACTTTTCAAAAATGGCGTAATGTGTTTTGTGTCAAAAGTTCTACCAGAATATCCGTTCTCAATACTAGATTGATGATTTCTAATATCTTGTGAAGGGTTTAAAGTTTTGTAAACTAAACTAGTAAGAATAACTGTTAAGACGCCTTTTGAGGATTCTGACTTACTAAGAATTACGTCTAAGTGCTTTGTTATTGTTTTAGGTAAATCAGATTTAATTTTGTCGTCAGAACCAACCAATTTCATTGATTGGTCAAATGTTTTTTTAAGAAATGTATTCGGCATCTTTTATTTTAGTTGATGTAATTAATTGTTGTTTGATTTGACTAACTACTTCTTTAATCATTGGAACAGCAACCGAATTACCGACTTGCCTATACAATTCCGAACGGTTATTAATTAGTTTAAAATTCTTTGGAAAGCCCATTATTCTATAGCATTCTTGAATAGTGAGTTTTCTTACTTTATTTTCGTGATAAATCCAAAATCTACCAGATGATTCTTGAGAAGGTAATGCTGGATGAACTCCATCTGTTGAATATATCCGATTTGGTTGTTTATGAACACGAGACAAATGTTCTGTATTTGGACGAACACCTGCTTTTCGTATAGTTTTATTTCTGTAACCTGCGAATATAAGACCAGAATCTTGAGTTTTCATTTCTTCAAGAATTGTGTATGGTTCGTCCAAATACTCGAAGTCATTTTCTTTATCTAAAAATTTTTTTAAAACTGGTTTGGCTTTGGTTTTTAATTTAGAGAAATCAAATTTTTTCTTTTTATGGCCAACGATAATAATTCTCTCTCTATTTTGAGGAACACCAAAGTCAGATGCATTTATAACTTTTTTGGAAACTATGTAATCTAACTCTTCTAAGTGTTGAATGATTGTTGCTAATGTTCTTTTTTTATCGTGATATAATAAATGCTTTACGTTTTCTAATAACACGACTTCTGGTTCTCTTTTTTCTATAATTTTAAAAACGTGATAAATTAGAGTACCTCTAGTATCTTCAAATCCTTTCATTTTTCCTGAAATACTAAATGGTTGACAAGGGAATCCTGCACATAATACGTTGTGCTTTGGAACAACATTTAAATCAAGTTTTGTTATATCTCCGAAAGGTACTTCTCCGAAATTTAGCTCATAGGCTCTTTGAGCGTGATAATTAAACTCAGATGAAAACACACATTTACCTCCAATTTCTTGCATTGGGATTCTAAATCCTCCTATTCCTGCAAATAGGTCGATAAAAGTAAATTCGGGATTTTTCGGACTTGGAAAAGGTATATCCCATTTAATAGGAAGCATTGCTTGTAATTCTGGTTCGGAAGCAATACTTAATTCACTATTTTGATGGTTGTAATATTCAACCGCTCTTTTTTTAAATGATTTAGAAACACCATTTGAATGATTGTGAAGGTAATGAGTGAAAAATGCTAAGTCCTCAGCATTTCCATTCATATTTTCAATGTCTAAATCTTTACGAATTTTTGAATATTTAAGCATTTTTAAAATCTATTTTTCCTTGTTTCAAATTTGTGAGTTTTTTATACTCTGCTTTTTGTTCAGCGAGTTTTAAAAATTCACTTGAGTTTTCTTTTGGATAAATCATTTCAGCTATTTTTTCACTGAAATATTCTTTTTCCAATTGGTTAATGTCTAGATTGAAAATTTCAGCAAGCTTGGGTAGTATTTCTTCTGGAATGTTTCTTTTTCCATTTTCAATCTTAGACAAGGTTGACTGGTCTAAATCGAGAGCTGCTGCTAGTTTTGTAAGAGTTAGAGATGCTTCAGTTCTCAATTTATGGATATACTCTCCAAATGTTTCTTTTATCATCTTGAATATTTTGCCTTGACAATTTTGTCAAATGTAAGGAAATTTATTCAGATTATAATGAGAGTGTAGCGTTGGGAAATTTTAGCTCTTTTGGTTTTTAGAGCGTTGGATTTGAGCGTTGGGAAAAACTGAAAGTGCTAAAATATGCGGCTGGTTTTCAGCTTGCGGGTAACGTCTCGTATAAGAAACGTAGGGCAGGTTATAAGCGATACGTTTCGGATTGGTACTAAGCCAAATATAAATATTTTGCTTTTATCATTTTTCGTAAATGCCAAATCTTATATTTGGCGACATTGCAAATAAGCACAGACTTCTCGATTAAGTCCAAAAGCCTTATGTTTTTTATCAATTGATTAGGAATATAAATAGTATCAAATATCAATTGAGTCTTTTTGTCAAATAAAGGATTAGAATGTATTTCGTAGGGATTAGTTATTGATATACTACCTGCCTCACTAAAAAGACTTTGATTTTCAAAATCAATTGGTTCAATTCCTTTATGTATTAGAGAAATACAAAACGTTTCGTGAAAGTGCTTTGGAAATTCAGTGGTTTGGTTTTCTATAGTTATATATTCTAAATCATCTAAAATCATTCTTGCTTTCTCGATGTTTTTTAAATGTTGCCTAACGTCTAGTATATGAAAAGTAGCAGATGGATAGGTTATTTCTCTCAAATTAGAAACAAAAATAGCAGAAAAAACTAAACTTTGGTTTAGCTCTTAACTGCTATTTTTTATATACATTGTTGGCAATAGTTATTTTGAAACAGTTATAATTAGTTTTACGATAAAACTATTGTAATATTGAAAATTATCAATTTTGTTTGCCAAACTCGATTATTTTTGAATAAAGGCAACACCAAACGGATTAGTTCCAGAATCTAATGTTGTGTTTAATGTTAATTGCCCATTAGTTATGTCGAATAACTCTATCTTGGTTTGTGTTTCACCTGAATAGCTCACAATTAGTTTATCACCAGAATTATTTACAGCTAAGTTATGTGTAGCGTTAAAGCTAGTGTCAAGGGTAGAAATAATATTATTTTGCGTATCGATTACACCTAGTCTTCCATTGGGTAAATCGGCAGCAAAAAGATAATTAGTGCTAGCAGTTACCCCATGGGAACCTGAAAATGAAATACTTCCTAATTCAGATAAATTGTCTGGTTGGTGTTGTTTGATTTCTCCAGCGTTTTGAGATAATGAGTAAAGAGAATTATTAAAAAATCCAACGTGAGCGTCTCCACCAAATTGAAAAGTATTGACAACTGAAAAATCACTTGTGTCGTATTGGACTAGATAACTAGTATTCATTCCATCTAAAACAGTAACATATGCATAATTTCCTTGTGGATTAATAATAACATCGTGTTGAACTGCATTAGTAGAGAGGCTTATAGTACTTGGTAAGTTTATTGTTTGTTCTACAGTAAATGAGTTTAAATCTACAACAGTAGTTGTTTTAACAGTATTATCAATGTTATTGACCCAAAGTTGGTCTACAGTATCATTTAACCAAAGGTGAAATGCTCCCAATCCAACTCCAAGAGTACGCTCTATTTCAAAAGTCTCAGAATTGATTTCATATAATATTCCATTTTCTAAACCGCCAGTGTATATTTTATTTCTTTCAGTAGAGTATGTCACATAAGTAGGTTGAGTGCCATCAGGTAAATTAGTTGTTCCTAACAAAGATAAATCTTCTGTATTGTGATAAGTAATAGTATTGCTTCCTCGATTGGCTACGGCAAAATAGTTTTGAGGCTCAGTATCAGTATTAGAATCATCATCATCGTTACAAGCTATAAGTACAAATGCGAAAATTGATAATGAAAAGATGATTGGCAAATAATTTTTAAATTTTGTCATTTTAAATTTGTTTTTTAGAGTTTATGTTCTTTAAATTAGTTGTAAAAACTAATTAAACCTTGCAACTTCGCAGGTTTAATTATTGCCAACGGTTTGAATAAACCCTCGTTTTAATGAGGTTTATTTTGTGTTGGTTGTTGTTATCTCTTCAACAAAATAATGGTGTTAGTTTTATAGTTCCAGACTGTTTTATAATTTTTTAAGAACTGATAACCCATTTCAATTTCATTTTTAGAACTATCGAAAACAGATAAATTTCTTATTTTTTCTAACTCATTACCGTTGTAGGTTAATCCATCTAATACGAATGTAGGCGAGTCTGGTTGACCATACCAACCATTGTTAAATGGTTTCAAGTCTTTAGTGTGCAGTAATTTATCTTTAAAGTCTGAAAGTAAATTAATACTCCCTTGAGTTCCAGTATCAAAGTAAGAAGTTATTTTCTCATTTGCTAAACTAAATTCTAATACTGGTATTTGTTTTTCTGATGATGTTGTAAATTTTAATGATTCAATGACATCTTCTTTATTGTATATATGTTGAGAAGAATTACCCATTTCATCTAATTGATATAAATCAATGACCTGAGCATCATAATCAATAATGAACTCAAAATTCTGCATGAATTCGTATCCCAAAAAGCCAAGAAAATCTTTTGTAATATGTTCTTCAATGAATCCAAAATCTGCGTGCCTTACATCATTTAAATTATCCCAGGTTATTTGATTAATTATTCCAGCGTTAGAAATGTCACTTTGGTATATTATTAATTGTTGTCCTGAACCTGTCTCTCCGTTTCCTAAATGATTATTCTTTTTTAAACCCAAAAAATTATTATTTAGTAACAGACCTTTTGAGTTTCCTGTATCAAACATAAATTTCCCTTTTTTCCTATTGACCTCTCCATCAATTAAGATAAAACCATCAATTAAATGAAAAGGAAGTGAAATGGATTCTTTGCTAACCAAATATTGATTAGTGGTTCCTTTCATTTGTTCTTTTTCTTTAATATAATCTAGTTTTATGAATTTAAACTGACTATCTAATGTTGACTTAAAGTAGATTCCGAAATGACCTAGTTCTAAATCTAAATCGTATAATTTGTTTTTTGTTTTAGATGCACTTAATACCCTAATTGAACCTTTCGGCATTTGAGTACTCATCTGTTTTAAAACTTCAATCGCCGTAGGCATACTTTGTCCCATTGAGGTGAAATCCGGGGAGAGAATGGCTTGTAAATCATCAGTATTTAAATCTTTAAATGCGTTTTCAAGTATTTTAATTTGCTGTAACGCTTGTGTCTTTTCATCCTTTGAAAAATTATTAAAAATTGATTCTTCTTGACAGTACACCTTAGGCGTTAATATAATTAAGGTCAGGGTAAATATTATTTGTTTCATTATGATTTGTTTCATCATGATTTGTTTCATCATGATTTGTTTCATCATGATTTGTTTTCTTGTAAGACGATTAAGAGTGAAATTTGTTACTTTTCTATGTGAAATAACAACCAAAGGTCTTGTGTATGAAACGTAGCGTGTAAAAAGAAGCTAATTTTTTGGATTAACACAGAGCCGAATTTTTATATTTTGTTTTTAACTTATGATCTTTTAAAGCCAAATTAAAAATTTGGCGGTCTTTGCAAATAGGCGAAAACCTTTCTGTTTAGTACTTACTAGCTATGTTTTATACACGTTGTTACCAGCTGGCTATACTTTCCATTTGCCTTTACTTAAGTCAACAACTTGTCCACCAATTTTTAAGTTGTATTTATTATTTTTAAACTTTCCATCTAAATGTATATATGATTTTCTTTCCATTTGAAACCCTTGTTCTACTACTGCAGAGATTTCAGATGATTTATTTTTTAATAGGTAAGCAAGGAAACAGCCATTTGCACTTCCTGTAGCAGCATCTTCTATTAAATTTCCATTTTCGATACAAAACATTCTAGTATTGAAGCTATTCGATTTTTCAAAAGTTTCTTCGGTAACAAAAAATAAAGAAGTTGTTAGTCCAGTTGCGCTATTGGTTTTGTATTTCTTTTTTTTAGTTAGAAACTCTACAACTTTTCGTGAATCGAGTTTTATCTGGTTGATCTTCTCTAAATTGATAACAGGAATTATAATATATGGCAATCCTGTAGTTATTTCTTCTATTGGCTTTTGTATGTTCAGAACACCTAGTTCTATATTTAATCCATCAGAAATTTCTTGATGTTTGTAAGTTGTTATAAACTCTGGTTCGGCTTGTTCCATTATAAAATCACTATTGTCAACATCATTAGTAGAAGTTAAATCAATAGTAATATTTGAATGTTTTAAATTCAGTGTAATACTCTCTTTTGGTGTTGGTAATAAGTATTTTGAAATAATAAAGGCTGTTCCTAATGATGGATGACCTGCAAAAGGTACTTCATATTCAGGTGTGAAAATTCTAACATCAAACTTTTCATTGTTATGACTTTCTTTTATGAATGTTATTTCAGGAAAATTAAGTTCCCTCGCAATCTTGAACATATTTTCGGAAGAAACTTTATTTTCGAAATCAACGAAGACTGCTAGTTGATTTCCTCCGTATTTTAGTGAGGTGAAAACATCTACTATATAATATTCTATTTCTGTCATTTTTTCAGCTTCCAAACAACGTCAAGGTTAATTGGCTGATTATTAATTATTTGCGCATCAACCCTTTTTGAAATCGTTGTCAAAAAAACTCAACTGATTTTTTAGTAGGGAGATTGCTGGTAACGGTTTGAGTACGCACCCAAACCGCTATTTTTTATATACGTTGTTGTGTTTTCGTTATTCCGTTCTGTTGCTAGCGTTGGCAAATGTGTATGGCTTATGCGTTGGCTTTATTCAATTTCTATTTTGTCAATTTCTTTCATTATTCTGTCTGTTTCAGTTAGAGCAACTATGATTTTTTGATAATGTAAAATATCCTCAAATTTCAATTCTCTTTCCTTTCTGTCTTTCAGCCATTTTTGTGCTGGTTGATAACCACCAATATAAAATTCCCAAGCAGTTAGTGGAACGTTGTCAAAATATTTGTTTTCGTTTATCCAAATTCTACCCAATTGCTTTTCGTTGTCTATTATTTTCCAATCTTTCTTTCCAATTTTTGTATTAATTACATTGTGGTCATTTTCGACATTCTCTACTATTTCATAACTTGTAATGTAATCTTCAACTTTGTTACTTTCTAAAAGATGTATTTCTCTTACTTCTTTACCTAATTTAACTAAGTCCCAAAATGTTTTTTCGTCTTTTGGGTAAGGTACTCTTGGAAAATCTATTTTTAAAAACTCTTTGTGTTTTTCTCTATAAGTTGGCGAGTGCAATACTGCATAGATGTAATCTAAAATATCAATTGGTGCAAAGGTATCTTTAATTTCTTCTTTTTCGTTAGTAAATGTTAAACTTAATTTTTTAGAAATTTTATTTACTATTTCTTGGTTTAGATTGGATTTTCTTTCTGTTTTTTCATCTATAGTTTGTTGATTGTGTATTTCTGGGTATAGGTAAAGAGGGAATAAATTGCCTCCACCTCTATAATACAAATTAAAGTCTGTTATTGAGTTTGTAATAAAAGAAAGGTTCCAAGTCATATTACCAACTACTTGCCCTTGTCTACCAACTACTAACCCTAAATTTTTATTAGATTGATAATGTTTCATCACTTCATTTCTACCTCTTTCAATAAAATTTGAATTGTAGTAAACAAAGCAATTGTCAAATGGCCGACACGTAATTTTCTTTAAATCATTAATGTCAAAATTATTAGCTTTTGATTTCGTGTCATCAATTTTCCAAGACCTGTTTTCTCTTAAATTATATTTAGCTAATAAATCTGTCTTTGGTAATTCAAAAAAGCATTCAATTCTTTTTGATAAAACTTCTTTTTTCTCATCAATTACAAAACCATCTCTTGAAGTTACAATACCAACATTATTCACTCGAAACAAATCATTTAGTATAATTCCATTATTGTATTCTTCTTCGAGTTCAAAATCTTTTTGAACCATAAAATAGTTAGGAGCTTTATTTGATAATTCAATGAATTTTATTGAATTTAAATTATCTTCATAAAGATAATTATACTTAAAATCTCGTTTACCATATAAATCATAATGAAATACTTTGCCTAATTCATTTGATTTTTTCTTTCCTGTTTTTATAAAAAGATTGATAGAAAGACCTTGCATAATATCAAATACATTTTGGTCTGGTGAACCATCAGGACAAATTTCTTTTTTCTTACTGTTGCCGTGTAAATCTATCGTGTAAATTTTATCATAGGTTTTTAGCAAGTTCCAACGCATTCCTCTAAAAGTTGGGTTATCTAAAAAACCGTGAGGATTAATAAATGCTAATACACCACTTCCGTTTTTTTCAATATAATGTTGGCTGTATCGTATAAACTTTACATAGTCATCATTTATCCATTTTGGATTACGCTCTTTTAATTTTTCTTTTCCTCCAGGTTCTTTTTTATAGTCTTGCATTAAATCCATTATCCACTTGCCTTTATTGGGACTTTCGCCACTATAAGGTGGGATTCCCAATAATACACATTACAGGTGTATCACGCTTTATGTGGTTGGCTTCATTTGCTTCACTACTTAACCAATTAGAAAATAATGTTCCTGTGTCTTTATGATGTTCTTCTAAAGAGTTGGTTAAGTAAATATTTAAACGTTCATTTTTAGTTGATTTATAGCCAGTTTCGGTTAATAACATATCTAATTTTAGATGTGCCATAGAGTAGGAAGCCATTAATAACTCAAAACCATTTAATCTTGGTATTAAATGTTCTTCTACATAACCACTCCAAGCACCTTTCATTGCTTTAATTTTTTTGTTGTAAATAAATTTCACAACTTCAGCTAAAAATGTTCCTGTTCCTGTTGCTGGGTCAAGTATCTGTACTTTGTGTACTTCCTTTTCTATTTGTTTATAACCTGTTGTAGAACGCTTGTCGGGTGCTTGCGTGTCTAATTTTATTTTGGTTTTACTCGTATCGGCTAAACCTTGTGGTAAATCAAACTCGTTTTTTAAAATATCATCTACCGCACGAACTATAAAATTTACTACTGGTTCTGGCGTATACCAAACACCTCTTGCTTTTCGCAATTTTGGGTCATATTCCGCCAAAAATGTTTCATAGAAGTGAATTATTAGGTTGTTGGTTTGTGTGCTTTTTCCAAAATTCTTTAGAAGTTGCTCAACATTTGTTGCTCTAAACACTTCTGCAAGGTTGTCAACAACTGTTACAATTCTTTCATCAATATCTGGACCAGCGATATAGCCAAAAAGTTTACGTAAAAAAGGGTTTGATTTTGGTATTAGTTCTGCTGCTTCTTGCCGGCTAAAATCGTCTAAAGTTGGGTCGTGTAATCTTGCTGCAAACATTCCATACGCCAAAGTTTGAGAATAAATATCTGCAAATCCTTTAGGTTGTAAGTCGTGAATTAGAATCTCTTTAAACGTGTCATATTGGCCTTTTAAGGAAGTGTTTTCTTGAGTTTCTTCATCAGATGTAATTGCTCTTTCTAAAATATCTTGAAGCAAACGTGCTTTTCCTGCCATCATTTCCGCCAACTTTTTTGACGACTTGATAGTTTGGCCAACGTGAGAGCAAAAGTCTTTTAGTAAGTTCTCAAATTTTGAAAAATTTTCGGGAATTGGTTTAACTGAATTGTTTTCAATTTCTCCAATTTTTATTTCGTGTACTAATTCTCCGTTTTGAAAGAATTGAAACCAAACATAATCTGTAATTATTAGATTATCTAGTGCTTTTTTGTAACGTCCAAACTGTTCTTTGCAAGACTTACTGTTTAAGTCTTTTCCAATGTCTTTTGCCTCAATATAACCAACAGATATTTTCCCTTTCGTAATTACATAATCTGGGTTTCCACAATCAGTTACATTTCCAGGTTCGTTTGTTATTTCAACTCCTTTTACTAATTCTCTAATGAGTGTTTCTAAATCTCCTCTATAATAATGCTAACTATACCCCCCTAATTTACTACTATTAGAAGTAATTAAAAAACGCCTAAGTCAATTCTAATATTATAATTTTGATTTTATCATTGAGAAAACAAACCCGGTCAGTATAGATATAATTCTAATTACAATTATCACTAATAATAATACACCAATAAATTTTAATATTTTTAATATAAGTTGACCAAATGATAATTCATAAACCTTCTTATACGCATAGGAATAATACAAAAACGTAATAAAAATGGAATAAAAAAGTGCGTTAATTCCAGTTATAAGACCGAATATAAAAGATAAAACGCCGAAAAAAGTGGTAATGCTTAGGAAATATGTATTGATTACCAAATGTTCTCCATAATTGTATGGTTTTCTAAAGACAAAAAAAGCAATTAATGTAAAAATAGGTAAAAACAGAAACGATATTAGATTGTGATATTTTAGTTGAAACTCTGCATTACCTTTTATATATTCATCTTGGTTTTTATATCCCAATAATTCTAAAAATTTGCTATTGTCTGGTATTGACACACTTTCTGATTGTTCCGTTTGCTGCAAATCTGTCATAGTCGACATTTGAATAAATTGCTCTGAATATTGATTAAAAACGAATAAAGAAATAGCCAAACTTATTGCAAAAAAAGTAAAGGGATTTGTGTATTTTTTTCGAGTTCCATTAATGTATTCTTTTATAATTGTTTGCGGTTTAGATAATAAAAATCTTAACGTAACAAAAAAATTGTTATCCCAACCTAAGGCATCAAGTAAATGAGAAAACAAACTTTTCACAGTTATTCGCTCTTTAATTACTTTTGCTCCACAATTATTACAGAAATTATCATTTTCAGTTATTTTTGATTTACAATTTTCACAATCCATTGTTAGTATCATTTTGAATGTAGGCTTTCGTTTTTTAATGGCTCACAACGGTCTTGTGTATGAAACGTAGCGTATAAAAAGACGCTAACTTTTCGGATTAACACAGAGCCGAATTTTTATGTTTTGTTTTTAACTTTTCTATTTTAAAAGCCAAATTTAAAAATTTGGCGGTTTTCGTAAATAAGGACGAACCTTTCTATTTAGCACTTACTAGCTATGTTTTATACACGTTGTTGTAGTGCGTTATTTTTTATCTTCAATTTTTGTAACTACTTCTGTCATTGTGTAATGAACAAATTGTTTTCCTAATTCAGTCAGTTCGTACTGATCTGTATTGTCAAAAACAGATTTATAAGTAGCTGATTTTGGTTTTCTCGTTGTCTTTTTTATAAAGTTTCCATAATAGTCAGTTTCTCTATGTTGGCGAACAATTCCTCCTGTACTTAAATCTCTAAAAATTAAGCTGTACAAATCTGCTTCAATAGAGTTTTCTTTCGGATTAGTCGGATTTAAATTATTCCAAATTTCGCCTCTTGTTATTCCTGTGCTTTTGTAAATTTCTTTGATTATTAAAAAATGTAGTTCATTATATTGTTTAATCCAATCAATATACAACCTAATTAAATCATCTGTTGATAAAGAACTTGTACAAGCATTAGTCAATAATTTCCTTATATATTCTTTCTTCTCGGAAGTTTCAGCATTATCCCATTCTTTAAATCCTTTTCTAACAAGGTTTAAATATTCTGGGCTTTCAATTCTTTCACTTATATCTACCTCTGAAGATTCAAGCTTTTCAACAATCTGAAAAAGTGTAAATGTTAATTCATCTATTTTTCGTTGATGCTCTTTAATCCATAATTGATGCAAGTCGTTAACTTTTCCTTGTTCAATTTCTGCGCTCAAAGTTGAACTGGCACCAAAAAAACCTCCAATCCAAGGTATGCTTCCTAGAGCCGAAACAATAAATCGAGTAACTCTCTTTTGCTTTGCATTATCATCAATTTTTGAGAGTTCGTATTTGATTTTCTCAATTGATTCTATGTTTTTTAATTCGTTCATTTTTTAATGCACTACAACGCTTCATATACAGTGTTAGTTGTTGGTTTATTATTTCATTGATTTTTTAATTCGTTTAATTGCCCAATCATAATGACTTGAAGTATTTGAGATTAGATATGCTCCAAGTGAAGTTGAACCTGTCCATTTGTATCTTTTCTTTTCAAAAAGTTCTTTATCTGTATGATTCGTTATTAGTGCTTGCACATTTTTATAAGATTCATCTAAAAGGTCTTTTACAGTTTCTAAATCTGTATTTTGATAATCTTGCCAAATCTTCTTATTCAATTCAGGTAAAGTTTTCCAAGTATATCCTTCCGCTGGCATATTGGGTTTTTCTCCTTTCATTCCTACATCATACCAATCTAACATCATTAAGTGCCAATGGTGTAAATGTGACAAAACATCTCTAATGGTTCTATTCATTGTCCCCTTAGGAAATTCTTTTTCAACGTCTTCCACTGAATAAGAATTAACTAACTCCATTAGTGTCTTGTAATTTTTTTGACTTAATTCTATTAACTCATTTTTTGATTGTGGTTTTGGCATTTTTCGTTTTTTTTACTTGCAGCTAACGGTTTGAATATGGATAGTAGCTGACGATAGGAAGCTATTACTTATATTTTTTTGTTGTGTGTAGTTTATTGTTCCTTACAAATCCCAAGGCTTTACACCAGGCACCTGTAATTTCCATATAGCGTAGCCGCCATCTGAAATTCTTGTTAATTCAGTAAAACCTTCATTTGCCTTAAAAATCATAGGATTTTCTGAATCACCATCTAGAAATGTGACAGTTATAGTATTTTCACTTAGCGTATATGTTCCAGAGTATAATATGTCCGTTAAAAGAACCATTGCTGTATCGGCATCAAAATTAATAAATTGACTACAATTGACTCCAAATGACCATAAATAATCGCACTCTTCTTGTGAGGAAGCCAATGCAAAAACAAATTTCTTATTAGTCAGAAGATTACTAGTTGCTGTGTCATCATCCTTCTTACAGGAAACAATTCCAATGAATATAAATAATGCGACAAATAAGTTTTTAATCATAATTTCCTTTTCTAGTAAGATATTCAAACTTCGTTTTAGTTGCGTCAAATATTCGTTAAGGACATCTTTTTACACAAATTCGAAGATTGGGGTTTACACTAAATTGGTTTCTAACCTTGTTGACTGTTCCTTGTTTCTTAATTGTTTTTCATTAAAGTAGCCTAAAAGTACATTTCTATAAAATACTTTTCAATTTCCAATACCAAGTTTTTCTATTGCTATATATTTTCCTTTAAGCACAGCAGTTAAATATCCCCAATAATAAGACCTCCATCTAATAGTGCTATTTTTAGTTACTTTAAGTATTTATATTTCGAATTATAATCAGGTATTCTTTCATCTTAATTATGAAATGTATTCTCTTGTCCTAAAATAGAAAATCCTTTAAAAAGGAATTTTTGAATTATTAATTACAGTTTTTTATGACTTGTGCAACGGTTACCATTGTTGGCAGTAGTTATTTTAAATTACCTCCTAAAATGAATACTTTTTTCAACCATTTTTTCCTGAAACCTGAACTTCTTTGATAAAAAAATCATTCTTATTTATTTTTTTATGAATTGCTTTTTTTTCAAATAAATCAATTTCGTCATCAGTCAGTATATTAAATGTTTTTAAATAGTTTCTCATTTTGTCGTATTGCATACAACGGCTCTTGTATGACGCGTTTGCACCCTGAAGGTGCATATGCAATATACAAATTGTTAGTTGTTTTTTTTAAATTTGGATTTTAGTTCCCATTAGGTTTAAGAATTCTTTCATAAAACTTGGGTGTGCAGGCCATGCAGGAGAGCTTACTAAATTCCCGTCGACATATACCCCATCTACCGAAATTGATTGGTATTCACCCCCAGCTAATTTTATTTCGGGTTCTACAGTTGGGTATGAAGTTAATTTTCGCCCTTCTAAAACACCTGATGCTGTTAATATTTGAGCGCCATGACAAATAGAAGCAACTGGCTTGTTTGTCTCAAAAAAATGCTTTACTATTTCAATTACGCTTTTGTTTAATCTTAAATATTCAGGTGCTCTCCCTCCTGTGATTACCAATCCATCGTAGTCATTTACATTTACATCATCGAAGCTATAGTTCAAAATAAAATTATGCCCTAATTTTTCTGTATATGTTTGGTCTCCTTCAAAATCATGTATAGCCGTTTTTATAACATCTCCTTTTTTCTTGTCAGGACAAACAGCATGCACCTCATATCCAACCATTTTCATGATCTGAAAAGGAACCATAGTTTCATAATCTTCTGCAAAATCGCCTGTTAAAAATAATACTTTTTTCATGTTTTATAATTTAAATTGTTTATATCTCCCTCAACTAACGTCAAGTTTTGTTATTTATAACTATCCTTTTTTTTCTAGTAAGCTAGAGGAATTAACTAGATTCTGATACGGGAAATTACAGCTAACGTTCTGTGTATGGACAGTAGGGCAGATTCGAAGCAATTCACTATCGGGTTCCCACTAAGCCAAAACAAACGTTTTTACTTTTAAATTTCTTTTCAGTAAACGTCAAAACTTTGTTTTGGCGTTGCCTGCTCAAAGAACAGGACTTTCCTTTAACACTAACTGCCCTATTGGCTATACACCTTGTTGGCGGTAGTTTTTATATTTTTTTTGTTATCCATCCCATGTAGATTGAATTCTGAAAGAAGCGTAATGGTTTTTCAAATCCAGTTTCAACCAATAATTCAATTAATCTTTCCTCAGAAACAGCATGCAATTGGGTTTCAATTCTATTTAGTCGGTCATTAATATCTTCTTCATTCAAGCCATCAGGTAACAATTGCTTAAGTATGTTCAAATTTCCCTTGATTTGCTCTTTATTACCTGTTATGTCTAGTACTATAAATGGTGCATTGCTTTTAAGTCTATCAGCTATGTCCCTTAGCAATTCATGTTTTGTTCCATTATCTTCCATAAAATGAAGAACCAGTAGAAGCGTAGCGGCTCCAAACTTGTTAGATTTGTCCAAATCTGATACAACTCCCTCGATTAGTTTTACTTTTTTGAATTTTTGAAGATTTTGTCCTGCCTGTGAAATCATATCTGGAGAAGGGTCAATCCCCGTTACTTTCCAATCTTCATTATTTGTCACAAAGCGTTTGATTTCAGCACCTGTTCCACAGCCAGCTACTAATAGTTTTTTGTTTTTTGTTGTCCTTAGTAGGTTGGGTAATTTATCCATGAAGTAGTGATAATTCGGAATCCACGTTTCTACAAATTGGTCATAACCATACGCTCTTTGGTTTTCAAATATTTCTACTTTGCTCATTTTACTTTTTTCTCTAATTACCGCCAACGGTTAGTATAAGAATAGTAGCGGATTTTAAAGCATTCGCCTTTCAATTTAGTTAAGCTTTGTATAAAGATAGTTACTTTAATTCTACCACTAAAACCGCTATTATTTTTATACATTGTTAGCCTTTGTTTTTCTTATTTTATCTTGTTTTCTATAGTTTAGCTATTGCTATTTCCTAGAGTGTCACTAATATAATTGTTAATAATTTCCTCTAAAATATCTAAAGGAACAGCACCATTTTTTAAGACTACGTTGTGAAATTCTCGTAAATCAAATGTATTACCAAGTTCTTGTTTTGCCTTTTCTCTTAGTTCTAATATTTTTATCATTCCTATTTTGTAAGCACAAGCTTGACCTGGCATAACGATATAGCGTTCTATTTCTGATGTGACTTCAGATCTATTATTCCCCGTGTTTTCAACCATATAATCAATGGCTTCTTCTCGTGCCCATTTTTTATGATGAATTCCAGTATCTACAACCAAACGGACTGCCCTAAACATTTCGGCTTGTAATCGACCTAGATTACCATAAGGATCATTTTCGTAAAAACCCAATTCCCAAGCCAAACGTTCAGCATAAAGTGCCCAACCTTCAGTGTAAGCAGTAAAAAGAGGAAGAGTTCTAAAGGTAGGAACACCCTTTAATTCACCTTGAATAGCTATTTGAAAGTGATGACCAGGAATGCCTTCGTGATAGGCTAAGGTTTTCATTCCAAACTTAACAGTTTCTTCAGGATTTCTTAAGTTAGCATAAAAAACACCTCCTCGAGATCCATCCATTGCCGGACCATCATAATAAGCAAATGCTGTGCCTTCTTCCTTAAACTCTGGTACGCGTTTTACCTCTAAACCTGCTTTTGGTTTTATGTTGAAGGCATCATCTAATCCTTTACTAATTTCAGATAGCTTACTGTCGTAATCTTTGAGAATCATGTCGCGACCTTCATCGGTATTAGGATATAAAAAACGCTCTTCTTTATTTAATTTTTGAAAAATTTCACCCAAGGTTTTTGTCGAATCTGCATAGCCTTCAGCTTCAAGAATAGTATTCATTTCTTTTTTGATTCTAGCGACTTCTGTAAGTCCAATAGTATGTACTTCCTCGGGATTAAGATCTGTGGTAGTCATCTCTTTTAGTTTATAGCGATAATAGGCATCACCATTAGGAAATTTCCATACACCTGAATCATTGGTCGCTTTTAAATTTAGCTTTTCAAAATAATCTATAAGATTTTGATAGGCAGGAAACACTGTTTTTTCAATAGCATCTGCTACTTGGTTTTTGTAGCTGGTTTTTTCTTCGTCTGAAATCTCCTCTAACAAATTCACCTTGGTATCAAAATTAGTATAGAGAATATTTGATGTTACTGCAGATATATTCTCTTTTGACTCCAATAGACTATCAGGTTTTACACCAATAAATCCGTTCATTTCATCTAATACCAATTGGTTAATAAACTTTGGTGGCATAATTCCTTTTGATTCACTTTTTTTAAGATTACCTATAAGTTGCGAAAATTTAGTATCAAATTTTGATAGACGCGAGATATAAGCTTCAATATCACTTTCGTCATTGAGCTTATGTGCACTTACCATCATACTTGGCAAACCACTTTGTATCCCAAACATTTGGTTTACAGGATAGCCATGGTAAAAAAATGACTCTCCTTCTAAAATTGTATTAATGAAATATTTTAAAATTTTGGTGTTGAGTTGGTTTTCTGGTGATTGCTTATCAAAATCATAACTCAATAAGGTTTGGTAATCTTCTTTTGTTTTATTGAAGCTTTCCCATTGTTTGGCATCAGAAATATCATCTAATTCATCCTTATACCAATCATAAATAACAGGAATTCCCAGTTGTGTGGTAACCTCTGGGCTGCTTAATGCTAATTCTACAAATAGTCTTTCATAGAAATGATTAATCTTAAAGGGCTTAAACCAAATAAGATTAGTAAGCCATAGACCTCCAATGACCAATAATACCAGTATGGTTCTACCTGTCCAAAATTTCCAGCTTCGTTTTTTTTTATTCATAATTAATTTTATTGGTGATAATTTTATAATAAAGGCTAACGTTTAGCTAAACTGCATTAAAACGCAGTTTAGGTTTTGTTAGTGATTTTTTCATTTTTCACTAAAATGCAGCAACTTTCTTATCTTCCTGATTTGATCACCATTGTCTTTATCCTTGTTTTCACTAGAGGTATAAACCCATTGGATTGATGTATATGGAAGATCTTGAGTTACCCAAGCCTTATAAAAGACTCCTTTTTCTTTCGGATTTTCAGGATACACTTCTACAACGAATGTTTTGTATTCTTTGTTACTAATCGTAATGGTATCCGTTCCTGTGACATGTAGTAAGTAATTGACAATTCTAGGCTCATAATCTTGCTCAGCATACGGGAATCCTATAGCAATGGTCGAAAATTTAACTTTTAATCCAACTTTTAAAGGTAGAGAAGCTGTTAAAAGAGGAACAGAAGGTCCACTCATAACATAATTGTGATGCTCTATTTTAATTTCTTTATGTACCACTCCATGTTCCGAAATGAAAGTCAAAACCACAATTCCATCTTCCTCATAATTGTAGTGAATAGTTCCATAAGGATGTTTTTTAAAAAGAGGTCTCAATGTATTATAATCTAAAATATCATTATCAAACCAATTCATTTTATAAATATTTGGATCTAAAGGAGAATGAAAAGCTCTGATAATTTTTTTAGATTTAATTACATCTGGAGCATGATAATAAATTGCCTCCCCTTCATTCCAAGGTGATGTCTGGTAAGTCATAGTTTCTTTTATTTGACTTGGAATGATTAAACTTTCTACTCTTGGTATTTTTTCTTGCGTATAAGTTAATGAAGACACAAATATGCTTAGTAGGATTGCTATTATATATTTCATCTTTTTAAATTTAAATTATCACTAACGACTTGAATATGGTGCGTTTGGCATTTCAACGCTTATGTTTTTCAATTTACGACTATGTTTATTTATAGCTACTAGCTTAATTTTTAGTGCTATTTGCCAAATGCACTATATTTTTTGTTGTGACGTCGTTTTCTTATTCTAGTTCTTTCTTTACGTCATCAAATTTTGCTTTCATTGTAGGATTTCCGTGAGTCAATTTTTTAATAGTTAAATCCTCTGCTTTGTTATTCGCTAATCTCAAGTTATTCTCTGAGGATAACAATGCGTCTTTTGTTTTATTCAGATGAGTGATTGTCTTGTCAATTTCATCAATTGCTGTTTTAAATTTACGACTTGCTAAATCATAATTTTTGGCAAAACCAGTTTTAAATTGGTTTATTTTTTCTTCAAAATTGGTAATGTCCACATTTTGATTTCTCATTAAGTTAAGTTCTGCTTTATATTTCAATGAGTTCATTGCTGCATTGCGAAGAAGTGTAATAATTGGTATAAAAAATTGAGGTCTTACTACATACATTTTTTCAAACTTATGAGAAACATCAACTATTCCCGTATTATAAAATTCGTTCTCTGATTCTAAAAGCGATACCAAAACGGCATACTCACAGTTTTTTTCTAGTCTGTCTTTATCAAGTTTCGCAAAAAAATCTTCATTCCTCTTCTTTGTCGCAGTTTCATCATTTTCATTCTTCATTTCAAACATAATTGAAATGATTTCATTACCAGATTCATCAGTTTCTTTATAAATATAATCGCCTTTAGTTCCAGCTTTAGAATCATTATCTTTTTCAAAATAAGCATTTTGGAAAGCTGTTGCACGAAGTTTATTAAATTCCGTTTCACAATGTTGCTCCAAGGTTTCGCCAACCATTTTTGTCGAAAGTTTCTGTTTGAAATCTTTTAGACGAGCAATTTCATCATCTTTCAGTTTGATGGTTTCATCTTTTACACCGAGTTGATTTGTAAATTGTTCCTTAATTGACTTTTCAAGTAATTGTGTTTCTGTCTCTTTAATTTTTATGTCATTAGCTAGATTGTCACGTTCTTTTTCAATTAATTTAACAGCTTCTGAAATATCTAACTTTTTCTGAATTTCCGCACTTTGAATTTGGGATTTCATTCCAACGATTTCCGTTTCTTTTTTTGCTAATTTTTCAGCAAGTTCAGTGTCGCTTTTGGCTTTTAATTCAGTTAATTCTTTGTCCTTTTTTGCCAGTTGTTCTTGTAATGAGTTTTTGGTATTAGCTTTAGCAAGTTCAACAGCACTTTCTTTATCTTTTTCAGCAAGAGCAAGTCGGTTATTCAGCTCCTCCTCAAATTGATGGTCTCGAACTTGTTTAAGTATATCAGCAAAACCAGCTTCGTCAACTTTGAATGCTTTTTTGCAATTTGGACAAATTATTTCGTTCATATTCTATATTTTCTTAAATGTTCGGATGTTTCCTCAAATGCACCGCAACGGTTTGAATGAACGCTCGTTTTAATGGCGTTTATTTTTTGTTATGAATCCAATTTTTTTTAATCATTATTTTTGAATCAACAATAGAATATTCACCAATTGTATCTTTTTGGTTAAAATCATCGACAATCACATTGTATCTTTTTTTGGAGCTATTTTTATCCGGAAATGAATAGTAGTTACCACAGCTCCCTGTATTTATGTAATTAGTGTTTTTAACCAAATTATTCTCATCTAATTCTATAGAATAAAATCCGTATAGGGAACCCCAACATCTTACAGTATTTTCATATGAAGCATGCAATAAAACATTAATACCATTTTCAATAATTGTATATTCACTTAACTTAATTTTACTATCTACCCATCCGTTAAGTCCTGCAAATTCTAATTTATTTAGATCTAATATTTTAAAAAGATCTATGTATTCCTTTTTTGAGTTTTCACTTATCGATAAGTAAATCTTTCTTTCAATTGGTAACACATCAAAATTTAAATTATTAACACTTAATGTTTTATTTCTATCAGACCATTCCGCTTCAGTTTTATTCTGGGAAAATTTAAATGTTTCTTTATAATCTAATTTATCTATTATCGAAATCCAATCTTTTTCATCGTTGATTGATATATGTTCAATATCTTCCTTTTTTTCAGGAACATAGATTGATAAAGAATTTGTTGCCGCCCAATAAATTCCTATTAAAGGAATTTTTACCCGATACTTATCATACTGATACCATCCTTTTACGACACAATATCTTAAATATAACTCATCAGAAGGTATATGTGGCCTGCTATATCTAAGGTAAATAGTTATTGGGTGTTTATTATCAATAGTTTTATGATATACTTTATCATAATTTGTAACGTCTATTAAAGATAACTCTTTTTTTTCTTGCGCTATTAAATTACAAGTTATGCAGATTGATATTATAAAAATTAGTTTTTTCATGATTGTTATTATTCATAACATTAAGTATATGGCAAGTAGGGGAAATGAAAGTTCGTAGAGTTTCGTTACGCAGCCATATTTTGATTTAAAGCTAAAAATAGCCTTTCTAAGCTAGAAATGAAAATGTGGCGTAATTTAGATCCCAAAAGTTTAGAATAGGAGAGAAGCCCCTATTTGCTATATACAGTGTTGTGTGCAGTTTTCATCCCAGATAGTAAGCTACAAATTCTCTAAATAGCGAATAAAAATCTCTAAATTCAAAATATTTAGGACTTACACTACTAACATTTTTAAAACCTTGTTCTCTAAACAACATTTTTGTTCTTGTTAGATGAAAATATTGTGATACAATAATCAAGCTTTCAAATTTCAAGCTGTCTTTTAATCTAATTGTATTATTTACAGTAGCAAGAGTGTTATTTCCAAAATTGTCGATAATAACTAAAGAATCAGGTACATTTTTTTTAATTAAATATTCCTTCATTTTATCTCCTTCGTAAAAACCTTCTTTTCCTAGACCTCCACTAACAATTAACCTTTTAACTTGTCCATTTCGGTACAGATTTAATCCACATTCTAAACGTTTTTCAAGTCTTTCTGAAAGCGCTCCATCTTCGTTTACTTTATTGCCAAGAATTACTCCAATATCTGCATTTTTTTCATTCTTAGTCAGGCCGTCAATTGTTATATAAACTATATGTCCTAAAAACCATATCAATAATATAGTTATAACTAATTTATATTTCTGTTTTAGATTTTTCATTCAATTGTACACAACGGTTTGTATAAGATTTGTTGCGTGTTTTGAGCAACTAATTTAGTAAATACAATCCGAATTGAAAATCCGAGAGAATTTTCGTAAGTAGGCTTGCAGTAGCAATTAATTTTATACCTTGTTGTATGCAGTACTTTATCTAATATTTTTAATATTCCACAAGGCAATTGTTGATGCGGTAAAAAAAACAACAAGGATGAGATTTAAATAACCTCCGCATATTATAGTCCAAATATTACCTGATAAATTTTTACAAATAGGGCTTTGAATCAAAAAAGGTATCAATGGAAAAAAGAGAATAATCCATCTCGGATATAAAGTTTTTCTTTTCCAGACTTGAATGATAAATAAAATAGATAAAAGTCCAAAAATTGGATAAATAAATAACCTTAAAATATTGTTTGCTTCGGTAGCTAAATATACTGCCTTATTTATATCAAGATTATTTTGAGTAGCTAATTTAGAGGATGTCGCAATAGCAATATATGCTCCGTGAATAACACCATAAGCCGTTAAGACAGCTCCGAAACAGATTAATATAATATTTCTTAAAAGAGGTTTAGTAGGTTTCAATGCATAGTATACTTGAACCAGTCCAAGCATGTAAAACCAAGTGGCTATTAAAGAAGTAATCCCACTTGTAATAATCCTAAAATCGGACGCATTTCCCATGTTTTCCCTAAAATTCGTGTTTATTGGGTCATAATAAAAAAGCATATCTCCAGCAAACAAAGTTAGCCCTCCAAATATTCCAAATATTCCTAAAACTCTAATCCAAAACTGATTTATTTTCATCGATTACTAATTTTGTCGTATTGCATACAACGGTCTCGTGTATGAGTAGTAGCGAATTTCTACTCACAAACCTTTCGGTTTTGCACTGACCTTTGTTTTGTGTTTATTCATTTGTTTTATCACTTAAACCGCTATTACTTATACACATTGTTAGCTTTAGTTATTTTGCTAATATTCTTCCAAATTTTTCAATCTCATCAATCACTGGGAGAATAGATCTTCCTAATTCTGATAGTGAATATTCAACTTTAGGAGGTATTTCTGGATAAGCTTTTCTATTTACTATCTTATATGTTTTTAAGCTTTTTAATTCTTGAATAAGCATTTTTTCACTTATCTCAGGTATCAATCGCTTTAATTCACCAAAGCGTTTTTTTTCAGTGCCAATTTCATATATAATTCTTAGCCTCCATTTTCCACTAATAATTGTTAATGCATTGTTTACTGGACAAATATTCTCATTTTTTTTTAAACTCATAAGGTGTTATATATCAGAATTTTAAACTTTTTGCTGGGTACCTTACTTTTTGGTAGGTACTTGCTAATTTTGCAGTAAATATAGATATTTGCATCAAGATTTAAAACAAAAATATTATGAATGATACAATATTTGTACTAGGAGCTACAGGTGTTCAAGGAGCTAAAATTAGCGATGTATTAATTGAAAATGGAAATAGGGTTATAACTATATCTTCAGAATCAAGTAAAAACACTAATGAGAAAACTAATGTAGAAATTATTACTGGGAGTTTAGAAGATAAAAAATCCCTAACAAAAGCTTTAAAAGGAGTTACTAAAGCCGTTTATACATTTCCATTAATCTTTGATATGGAAAAAGCAGTATCTTATACCAACAATTTTATTACAGTAGCTAAAGAAGCAAGTGTAGAGCTTATTGTCTTCAATACAAGTTTTCACCTTCCTATTAGTGATACGGGTTTTCTTTCTTTAGATATAAAGAGAAAGATTAGTAATCTTTTTTCAGAATCTGGTTTGAATGTAATTACATTAATGCCAGATATATATATGGATAATTTAATAGCTCCATGGATGAAACCATTAATAATGAATGATGGAATTATTCCTTATCCAATAGCAGAAGAACAGAAAGTACCATGGATTAGCCAATACGATTTAGGAAAAGCTGTTTGTAAAGTTCTGGATATTCCTAGTTTGAGCGGTAAAATATTACCAATAGGAGAAAATATTTATACAGGTAAAGAAATTGCACAAGAGATTTCACGAGAAATTCAAAAGGAAGTCAATTTTATTGCATTAACGCCAGATGAGTTTGAAGATAATCTTGTTGAAGGGTTTGGTAGTTTGGCAGCAAGGGAGATTTCAAATTTGTACAGGTATGTTAAAGAAAATAAATCAGAATTGTACAGCAAAGATTTTCAAAAGACAAATCAATTGTTAGAATTAAAGCCAGAATCAATTAAAGACTTTATTACAGCTATTGATTGGTAAGATTAGATAAAAACTCACTAGTAATAATGTCTTATAATATAACTAGTGAGTTTTTAATTAAAGCTAACGTTTTGGGTAAGAAACGTAGGGTAATTAATAAGCGCTTTCGTTTCGGTTTATTACTTAGCAAGATATAAATATTTTGCTTTTTTTTTCTTAAATGCCATATTTTATATTTTGCGAACTTCATTAATATTACAGCCCTTTCGACTTAGTACAAATGCCTTATGTTTTTTATACATTGTTACCTACAGGATTTTCTATTTATATTTTAATTTCAGAATCCGAAAGGGTACTTTTGAGATGTCTTTATTCCCTGTAAATGCAGGAGATTTATGTAATTGATTAGTCGCAATGTATAACCAATCATTATGTATTCTTACATTATCCGACCAATTCAAAAGAGAATCTTTTTTTAGAGTCCTGAGCTTTCCGTTTTTTAAAAGCACATCAATACTATAGTTTTGAATATTAGTAAAATAATGATTATCATTATCATCAGTAGCAGCACCGTCAGAAATTGGTTTTTTACCTACAACTGAAATAAGTTTAATTATTTTACTGTCTTCATCATCATTACGGATATTACTAGTTGGTAATTGATACCATTGAGTACCATTCATTGCACCATAATATAAAGTCTCTCGATCAGCTGAAAGTGTAATTGGGTTTAATCCAATTCGGGCGGGTTTTTCCATAAATTGTAGAACTTTACCATCTATTACCATATCAATATTTTCGGCTTGCATACTTGGTAAATCTACAATTTTTCTGAAAGTATTTTTTTTAATATTAACAACGATAATTCCAGGATTACCAAAATCTGCGAGATATACAAAACTATTTTTTTCATCAACAGCTAAATCTTGAACAAAGCTTGTACTTGGTGCTATTTCTTGAGGGATATCAAATTGAAATAATTCCTTTTTAGTATCAATATCATAGGCATACAGTCTGGTTTTTCCAATGTTTAGCCCTGCATCAATAACCCAAAGACGATTCTTATTATCAAATATTATTCCAAGTGGAGTATCTAATTTATCGTCTGATTTGTTTCCTAATGTTGATTGGACTTCTAAACTTGGAAAAGGAACATAAGTCGTTTTATTGGTAATTTCTACAAGCTGTAGTTTTTTTGCTCTTAAAGGATGGATACTACTGAATATTCTACCTTCTTTTGAAACGGCTACATTGCCAGGGTTAATGTCCATTTCTGCTACAACCTCTAATGTGCCTATCTTTTTTTCTGATTTTTTTAATACACTCTCTTTTTTATTGGAGGTATTACAAGAAAATAAGGCAAATGCAATTAATAATAATGTGCTATAGTTTTTCATTATTTTTTGTATAAAAAAAGATCTCCTTTTATGTTTTGTGAAAAGAAGATCTTTTTGATGATTTATCGTTTGTAATAAGAAATGATAGATGCTTTTCCAATAGTGTTTGCACCTATAAAGTAATTTACTTGTGCTGCAGGCGTGCTTGCAGAAAGGCCAATTTTATCAGTACTTAATGCGTATATGGTAAAGATATATGGATGCTCACCATTTCCTTCTGGTGGGCAAGCTCCTCCAAATCCTTTGTCTCCGAAATCAGTTATACTTTGTATCGTTCCAGCAGGTGCTAAGTTTAAACTAGGGTTTCCAGCATTTGATTTTAATTCTTTCGTGTTTGCAGGAATGTTAAAAGCTACCCAATGCCACCAACCACTTCCGGTAGGAGCTTTAGGGTCGTAAACGGTTATGGCAAAACTTTTAGTTCCTTTGGGTGCGTTTTCCCAAAATAATTGAGGAGAGATATTTTCTCCTTCACAACCAAAACCTGCGAATACTTGCTTATTGGTAAGTTGGCCACCCATTTCATTACTTTTTAAAGTGAATGTTTGGCTATTTACAGTAATAGAAGCTAAAACGATTGATGCTAATAAAAATATTTTTTTCATAATATATGTTTTGATTAATAAATTAAAACGTTTGTTTGTAACAAATTAAGATTGGAACGGTATTATTTCTTTTGTATAATATTAAGGATATTCTCAGGATCTAATCTTTCTGTATAATCTTCAGGAGTAAAACTGTAGATAATTTCTCTATGTTTGTTTACAATATAGGTTGCAGGCATAGGTAACTCATACTCTTTATTACCATTATGAGCATCCACATTAAGGCTGAACGAATGATAAAGTTCACGTAAGTCTTCAGGCATTTGAAAAACTAAACCTAAAGATTTTGCATAAAGATTGTTGGTGTCGCTTAATACACTAAATGATAATTCGTTTTTTTCTGAAGTTGTTAATGAATTGTCAGGTGTTTCTGGAGAAATTGCAATTAATTCTGTGTTTAACTCTTCTAATTGTGGCAGAATATTTTGTAACGCTCTTAATTCTAAATTACAATATGGACACCAACCACCTCTGTAAAAAGAAATTACAAGAAAGTCATTTTTGAATTTTTTAAGACTAATTAAATTCTTATTAATGTCAGGTAAATTAAAATCAGGTAGTAGTTCACCTTTTTGTAAGGCTTTTGTACTAAGAGAGGCCTGTTTTAAGGCATTAGTGCTACTTTCCATAATCGCCCATTTTTCAGGTGCTAAATTTTTTATTGTTGTGGCTTTTTTTTCAGCGAGTGTTTTTGATAAATTCATTTTATGTTTTTTTTAATTTCTAACTATTTAATTTGATACTACAAAGATGTACCAAACTAAGGATTGTGGAAATGGAAAAAAAAGATAAAAGATGGAAAAAATTCCTGTTTAACTTATTTCAGATTGTTGACTCCTATACTGTGTAGGAGTAAGATTTGTATTCTTTTTAAAATATTTTATAAAATAATAAGGATCTTCAAATCCTAGTTGATAAGCTATCATTTGGCTAGTATCATTGGTTTGACGTAACTTGTGTTTTGCCTTTTCAATTACTTTTTCAGTAATAAAATTACAGGGTGTTTTATTCTCACTTTTTTTAACCTCTTTTATAAGGTGTTTTAATGGTATTCCTAGCATTTCAGCATAAGTCCCTGCGCAATAATTTTGTTCAATATTTAAGTCTATTAAATCAGAAAATTGGTCAATAGTAGATTGTTCTGTTTTGCTGATGGAGAAATCATTAAGTAATTCACTCCATAAGATATGGGTATAACTTTCTATAAGACGTTTGTTTCCATCAGCGTTTAGGATAGATTGAATTTTATTTTTTTTACTTTCGAGAGTCTTAATTTTTTGAAAATCAAAATATTTTTTTATGCTCTTAGAGAGTTCTCTTATATCGGGAAACGTGTTTAGAAAATCAGTATCTAATTTAGTCACAAAACCTTCTAAATAGGGTGATACTGCAATGATTTCAAAGGGAATGTCGAAAAAGAAATAGCTTTTTGGTGGTATGGATATGTTTTTCCCATTGTTTTCAATCGTTATACTGCCACTGAAGAGAATACAAATGCTCTTTTCACTTGGGATAATGGTCTCATTATTTGTGATAGGGTATATCATATTTTTTTGTGCTTGACTCTGCGATTTGATTTTTATCTTGTAGGTAACGGTTTGAATAAACCCTCGTTTTAATGGGGTTTATTTTATGTTATAGTCTTTGATGTATCATTTGAATAGAAGTGTTTTTAGTCAAATAGCCAACTACCCCTAAGTTCCTTTGCTTTTTTAGAAGCATCAGGATTAACCGTTATAAAAGTTTCATTTACTTTAGGAGAAAATACCTTGCTTACTTTTGTTAGCTCTTTGTCTTCTCGTTTTATTACTATACTTACTTTATCTCCATGCTTCCATGAGAAAGAGTTTTCTATAATACTAAATAAATTTTTATTATTAAAAGGTATTTCGTTAACAGAAACGAAGATATCATCTTCTTGTAACCCCATTTTATGATGCCAATCATTTAAAGGAAAAATACCTCCTAGGCACCATTCTTTTTCAGAATAACGTTTTAAGTAAACCCCTAAACTATTGTTTGTCTTGTGCGTAAAATGATTAGTTTCAACTTCTTTCACCTCCAATTTAAGACCGACCTTCTTTAATATCTCTTTATAGGAAATAGGTTCGTTACCTTCTATATGTTTTTTGAAAAAATCGCCTATACTTGGATCGGTTAGCTTTATTATTTCTTCTATCAGGGAATCATCTTTAAATGGCTTATTAGCACCGTATTTATCAGATAATTGTTTTACTAATTGTAGGATTCCTTCTTTACCTTGACTGATTTCTCTGAGATTAATATCCAATGCCATTGCTATAAGCGCTCCTTTGTGATAAAAATTATTGTACTCGCTGAGATAGGGTTCTTCAAGTATATTTTGACTAGTTTTGATTAAGGAAATGGTATCGCTAAATAACTTTGAGGTGTGAATTTTATCCATAAGTTTTGCATAAAATTCATCTTGGGAAATTACTCCTTTGTTAACCTGAAAAAGTATAGAAAAGTACTCCGTTACACCTTCATATAACCACAGGTGTTTTGACATCGTATTAGGAGCGTTGTAATCAAAATCATGAATATACTCTGAGTGTAGTTGCAATGGTGTTAAAACATGAAAAAATTCGTGAGCGATTACATTGGAAATTCGTTCTTTTAAATCTTCAAGGCTTAATTGATCGCTAAAAACAGCTTGTGTTCCATTATTATGCTCCAAAGCACCAAAGTCTGAATGAATATTTTCTGGTACCTCATATAAAATAATGGTGTATCTATCTGTGGTTTTAAATTTGCTTAAATAACTTTCTTGGAGGCTAACTAATTTTTCTATGGTTCCCTTAAGTTTTTTCGGAGTTATTTCGTCAGAATTACTATATATTGCTAATTGAACCTCTAAATCGTTTATTTTAAAGTTAACACTTGGGTTTTTACAAATTAGTATTGGGTTATCTAATGCTGTAAAATATCGGTCGGCGTAATAAAAAGTGGTTTTATATGTCTCATTGTTGACTGTTTTAGTTTCTTCCATTGAAGTAGAGGCATATAGGTCTTTTGGGTAATTAACTTTTATCTTATACGGAATATTTTTGCCCTTTTCAAAATACCCGATTATGGCTTGCATATTTAGTAAAAAATTATCTCCTTTCTCAAAATTTGTACCGAACGTACCTAACATTTGATCTCTCCCATAAAACGTTTCTTTCTGATCTTCTCGATTTAGTATATCGTCTGCCCAATAAGTTATTTTGTGTAATTTATTCATGTCAGGAATATGCCAAGTGTTATCATTCAATCTTTTAACTACTAAGTTATTTTCATTTTTATCGAATGCTTTCAGTTTACTTATATATTTTCCATAATCAAAGTCTGAGTATGTCCCAGGAATTATTTCTGGCATAAAAAAGGTCGTTGTCTTAGGCCTGTAATTATTAAGAACTATGTTCACCTTTATTCTGTCATCTATGACCTCAACCAAGTCTATTGAAACTTCTAATGATGGCCCCTCTATTCTACCTGTACAGGAAAGTAACATGAAGAATGCTAAAAAAAGAAAGGACTTACAACTATATTTTAAAGATAATTTGTTTTTCATTGTATAATTAATTTGTTTTTTGGCTATAACGGTTTTGTATAACGAAAGTGGCGGCTGGCGGCGTGCGATTCGGCTGCGTGATTATCTCGCCGTAGGCGAGGGGGAAGCGGAGCGTGAGAATCAGAAGTGTCAGCAGAGCCGTTAGTTCGTATTTATCAGATTGTAATTTACGCAATTTGTAGGATAAAACATTCTTTAACCATCAGCGCAAGCCATTTTTGTTATACGTTGTTGGCAAACGTATTTTATATTTTGACTATACTTTTTTATTCCATAATTACCTTCCACATCAAGTACGGTTACAAAATAAATTCCTTGAGTTAACATGGAAATATCTATGCTATTTTGTTCATTGGATACCAAAATTAATTGTCCTAAATGATTATAAACCTCAAACTTTGCTATACTTATCTTTGAGTTAATGTTTAAAATGTCGTGGGTTGGATTCGGGTAAAGAGAAAAATTTATTTCGGAATTTTGAGTCATTGTTAAAATGGAAGTGTTTTCATACCAAACAATTTTATTGTCATTATGAGAAGACGATATAACGTCAATATCTCCGTCCTCATCCATATCGATTGCATATACACAATTTGCGCCATCTGCATTCGCCGAAATTATTTGTTGAACCCCAAACCCTCCTTGACCATCAGTGTTTTCAAACCAAACAATTTCACTCGATGCATTTGAAGATGCTGACAGTAAATCTAGATCACCATCATTGTCAATATCACCTGCATACATTGAAAGAGGACGAGGCAGACTTGTAGTTATTATTTGTTGTGAACCAAAACCTTCCTAGTCCGTCAATGTTTTCATACTAAGCGATCTTACTGTCTTCAAATGATAATGATAAAATGTCCAAATCATTATCACCATCAATGTCGATAAAATCGATATCCTTTAGGTTTTGAACAGTGTTAGTGTCATCAATTATAATATGATCTATAAAATTAATTTGTGCATAAGAGTTTATGCATATTGTGATTCCTAGCAGAAATAATTTAGTTTTCATTTTTTATATACGTTGTTGGCAGCTTTTTTTTATTAACGAGGGTAAATAACTCAAATATATACTCGAACTTTCGGGTCAAAAGGATAAAATAGAGGGCTGCATTTCTTTATATGCAAACATGTAAATTTTAGAATATAATCGAACTGATTTTTGATCTTTTGGATTATGAAATGAAAATTCCTGTGAATCAAATATTTTATCGGATTTATTAGAGCTATGCAGGAATTTACCGCATATTTCCTAACTGACGAAGCATTGTAGCATGAGCCCGTATCGCCGTAAAAAAAGTTCGGTTGGAACGGTATGGCATTCCGTATTCTTTGGCTGTATCGATCACTATTTTTGATAATTCCTCATAATGTACGTGACACACTCCGGGTAATAAATGGTGCTCAATTTGATAATTCAACCCTCCTATGAGCCAGGTGAAAAGTTTACTTCGTGGAGAATAATTGGTTGTTGTAGCGAATTGATGCATATACCAGTCTCCTGCTATAAGTCCATTTTTATCAGTAAGCGGGAACTCGGCGCCAGGTATTATATGCGAAACCTGAAATACAAGACTTATTAATAGTCCTGTAACAAAATGCATACTTAAAAATGCCAATAAAATGAGCCACCACCGCAAGTCTACCATAATTAATGGTAAAATTAACGCGTAAGAATAGTATAGCAACTTCCATCCTGTAATACTGGCAATGGCATTTCTGAATTCATTTTTTTCATTCAAAAACCCCATTTTATGATATCGATTTATTCTAACAAAATCTTTTGTTGTGATCCAGGATATAGTGGCTAAACCATAAAAAAACCAGATATAGATATGCTGAAACTGATGCGACCAATACTTTTTAGCGTGTGGCGAAAATCGAAGGAAAAAAGGTGCATTAATATCATCATCGGCATGTTCAATATTGGAATAGGTATGATGGAGTATGTTGTGTTGAATTTTCCAAACCCTGGCATTGGCTCCTATAAGATTAAATGTGTACCCAATAAGCGTATTGATTTTCCGATTATTCGAGTATGACCCATGAATCGCATCATGCGAAACACCCATTCCAATTCCGGCCATTCCAAGACCACTTATAATGTATAATGAAAAAAGCATCCACGGACTTGTGATGATTCCCAAATTTATAATAATGAATGGGAGAAAAAATATTGCTAACATCAAAATGGTCTTACCAATCATACTGTTATTAGCATGTCTGTTAAGCCCATTTGTTTCGAAGTAGATTTTCACTCTTTTCCTTAAGGCTTTTGAAAATTCAACCCCTGTATCTTTTGAAAATTTTGGATGTTTGATATTGTCTATGTTTTAGTTATTAAAATTTTAATACGCCATAGTTACTACGATACTTCATGACTAAACAAAAAATCAATTAAACTTGACAAGATTGATATAAAGAAAGACACTTATCTATTTAACGTGTGAAAGATAGGTAAAATTATACCGTACTATTTGAATGAAAGATTTAATTGTTAATTACAGGCTGTATTTACTATATTTTTTCAAATACTAAACGGTAATGATCCATGACCTCTTTTTCAAAACAGACCTTGTTGGGGCTTACTTTGAAAATAGCGACCAGGTGCCTGAATTCCATGTCCGTGAAATATCTTGGAATGAGTGAAATGTATAGCCAATATTTTTTAAGATGAAATTTTCTGAATTTCTTCCGCCATTGGGCAATGGTTTCAATATAATCCAGCCTTCCGCTGCTTTGGGAAATTAGTTTGAATCCGGGTTCCGCACATTTGATGACCATTTCGGGGCCATATGGAAGCCAGGAACCGGGGAACTGTTTTACCATGAGTGCCATAATATGGGCTGCAGATCCTTTTTCAGCATTCACGTCCAGTTCCTCAAATTCGATCATATTCTTGCTGAAGGTCATTGTCTGCATATAAAACCGTCCACCAATCGGCAACAAATCATAGAGCGTTTTAAAAAAATCTCGATAAACTTGCTCCTGTTTGCCTGCCTGCCATTCTTCAACTGAACAGAAATGCTCCAATCCCCCAATACAGGTAATGGCATCAAAAATTCCAAAGTCCTTTGGTTTTACATAGCGACAATCTTTCACCATCACGTTATAACCATTCTTTCGACAGGCATCCGCCTGCCCTTGTGAGAGGGTCAAACCTATACTTTCTGCATCTCTTTCATGTGTAATATATCGCGTAAAAGGCGCCCACCCGCAGGCCATGTCAAGCACTTTACTACCTCTGGCAATGTTGAGGCTATCAGCTATAAATTTGTGTTTTTCTTTTTGGGCGTCTTCAAGGGTCATCGAAAAATCACCATCGTATTTCGCTCCGCTATAATCTCCTGTTTCCCCCATACTCAAACGGAATATCTCGTCGATAGTGGTATACGTAAAATCTAAATCTTTTTGTTCTGCCATTGTTTATTCTAAAATTGTTGCCAACGTGTTTGTATAAGATTAGTTGCATTTTTTAAGCGTTAAATTTAGCAAATACAAACCAACATAAAAAATCCGCGAGGATTTTTGTAAGTAGGCTTGCACTAGCAATTAATTTTATACGGTGTCGCCAGTAGTTTTTATTCCAAACAGTAACGTAGGATTTTTTTTTAATTTCTCTCAAATTGTCCAAAATTTAGATTCAACTTAGATAATTAGAAAAGGATTTTACAATAACAAAAAAGATTAATCTCTATATTTTTCTTTCTGAATATCATATTTACTCTAAAAGAGCCTGGATATGCAATACAAAAGTGGACACTAGGTTAAGATCATGCTGCTAGTTTTTGGTTATGGATTTCTAATTCGAGTTCATTAATAGTTTTATAATTCAAAGCAGAGTGTCTTCTATTTCTATTATACCAAGTTTCGATCCACTTAAAAATAGATATTTCAGCATCCGAATAGACATTGTAATGATTTTTATATATCCATTCTACTTTTAAGCTTTTAAAGAAAGATTCTGCTACTGCATTGTCCCAGCAATTTCCCTTTCTTGACATACTTTGCTTAACATGTTTGTTATAGCTTTTCAATATATTTCTGAAGGTTGTGCTAGCGTATTGAGAACCTCTATCTGAGTGAAAAATCAACTTTTTGTTGATAGGTCTGTTTTCAACAGCTGCATACCAAGCTTTGATAATTGTGTTTTCAGTGGTCATATCTTCACTTAAAGACCACCCAATAACCTTTCTATCAAATAAATCAATGATCACTGTTAAATAAACCCACCCATTGGTTGTTTCGATGTAAGTGATATCTGATACCCAAACCTGATCTCTTCTTTTTACTGAAAAATTTTGATTCAACAGATTTGGAGAGACTGGATATTTATGGTTCGAGTCTGTTGTATTTTTAAACTTTCGGGTTCTTCGAGCTTCAACACCTAATGCTTTCATCATTCGAGCAGCTCGAGGTCTAGATACTTTATATCCTCTCTTTTTTAACTCTACTGCCATTCTTGGAGAACCATAGCTTTGATGACTTTCTTCAAAAATGTCCTCAATAATCTTTCGATTCTCTAACCATCGATCAGATGGACCAGACTTTAGCCAGTTATAGTATCCACTCTTACTCACATCAAGTATTTTTGACATCATCTCAACAGGGTATTTTAATTTGTGTTGTTTCATGAACCCAAATTTTTGTTGTCGTTCGTGGAGAAGATGCCGATCGCCTTTTTTAATATCTCAGTTTCCATCTTGGCATCGCGTAATTCTTTTTTTAAACGTGCGATTTCCCATTGCTCATCGGTAAGCTTTGCTTTTCCATGACCAGGAAAGCTGTTGTGTTGATACTCTTCTTGCTCTTTTTTCCAACGGTGGATCAATTGAGCTCCGATGCCCAATTCACCTGCTGCTTTTGCAACGTTACCCTTTTCCTCTGATAACTTCACAGCATTCCTTTTGAAGGTAACTGTGTAACTTCTTTTCTTTTTTGACATTTTGCTAATTTAAGTCCTAGCAAGAATATCTTAACTCACTGTCCAGTCTAATGTAGCAATTCCATTCGTTTTCTTTCTTATTAATTTAATGATATAAAACAAAAAAAGTGAGAGCCGAAAAACCTTCACTTTCATCAAAATAAATTTTATTGAGATTTATTTTTTATTGTATTTTTTTAATTCAGTTACAGCTTCCTCAGTTGTGAAAACGTGACTAGCAATCATTCTGAAATTTACAAGAGCTGCTTCATATCCATTCATTCCCGGTAATATTGCAGCTGCGGTTGCATCTTTTACAACAGAAACATTAAAGCCAGACTCAACTAAATCTCTCATATGTGATTCTGTACAAAGATTGGCAGACATTCCTGCTAAAACTACTTTGCTAAATCCGTGTTTACGTAATTGTAAAGCTAAATCGTTAGATTCTGGACCATAAACTTTATGAGGACTTGTAACAATTACATTATCTCCATCAATATATTTCTTGTATTTATCTAACCAATCTGCACCAGAGCCTTCAAAATCTTCTGTTGATAAAGCATCTGTTCTGTCAAACATTCCAATTTTATGCATTAATACTTCTAAAGCACCTTCAATTTCCCAAGAATGGTCGTGTTTAAAATAGTAATGTGGTGATACAAATACTGTAATTCCTTTTTCATTGGCTACTTTAAAAAGAGCTTCGATATTGTCTACGGTATTGTTTGCTGTTACACTTTCTCCAACAACTCCCCAAGTTACTCCATCTGGGCTTAAAAAGTCGTTTTGAGGGTCAGTGATTACAATTGCAGTATTTTCATCTACTGTAAATCCTGGATCTGGTAATTGAGCAAATATACTTGTTACACTTGCTAATACTACTGTTAATGTTAATGCTATTTTTTTCATTGTTTTATATATTTAAAGATTAATTATTTAGTTATGGTATTATATTTAAATACCGTTTTTATTTATGCTTGTATTGTTTCTAATTCTTGAGCTACTGGAAAATCAATATCGATTTTAGTTAAATTGTGTAAGTAGTTCATTACAACTTTATCACCTACTGCTAGAATTATATCAACCAAAGTTCCTTTTGAATAACCAGCGTTAAAAAAAGCTTCAAGTGTTGCGTCATCAACTTTTCCTTTATTCAAAGTGATTTCTTTTGCTATTTTAACAAGGGCATCAAATTTTTCGTTACTTGAAAAATAACCTTTTCTTAGTTCTAAAATTTGTTCTTCTGAAAAACCGTTTAGCTTACTAATTGCCGTATGTGCAGATTGGCAATAACTACATCCATTTACTTGGCTAACTACTAAATTTACAACTTCCTTTTCTTTATTAGAAAGTGATGTTTTAGCATTTTGAAATTGTAAATAATTACCTAAAGCAGTATCTGAATGTGCAATGGTCGCATAAAGGTTAGGAACAAAGCCCACTGCTTTTTTAGGTTGTCAAAAATCTCTTGATTGTTTGAAGAGACTTCTTCTCTTGTTGGTACATTAAAATGTGTCATAAATATTCTGTTTTAAATTTGTTTATCATTATTGATAGTACAAAGATGCGAACAGAATACAATATTTTATTAGGTAGGTTTTCCCTTATAGTTGGCAATTTATCCCAAAAGAGAATTTTCTCGATATTTTGAAGGAGAAACACCTTCTTGTTTCTTAAAAAACCGACTAAATGATTGTATATCATCATAACCAACTTTAAATGCGACTTCTTGAATTTGAATGTCTGTGTAGAATAATAACCGTTTTGCTTCCAGCATTTTACGATCCTGAATATAAGTTAATGGCGTTTTTGCTCCTATTTTTGAAAATATGTTGGAGATTGTTTTTGGAGATTTAAATAAAAGATCTGCATATTCGGCAACTGTATGTTTTGTGTTAAAATGCTGTTCTACCAAAAAATTGAAATCTCTAATAATATCATTTTCTTTTTTCTTTTTTGAAAATTGATTTTGATCTTTATATAATCTGGTACATAATATAAGGTATCGTTTTAACATCATTTGTAACATACCTATTTGTAAGTTGTCTTTAGACTGCATTTCTATTGTAAACATTTTCCAAAGAATTTGAAAATGCTCAATTTCTTCTTTTGGAATTGTAATAATAGGTAATTGAGATGCACCAAAAAATAAAATTCCTCTACAACTTACTTCTACATCGTGGTCTATTATGCAAAAAAAAGGTCGGTTGAATCTTAAAAATTTTGACGATCCTTTTTTTAATACTTTAACTTTATGAAATTCTGTAAAAAAGACAATTTGATTTTTGGTAAATGAATATTCTTTCCCATCTATAATAAACTTGTTGTCACTTGTTTGAAACCAAAGGATGGTCAAACTACTTGGTTCGGGTTGATTAAAAACAAAACAGGGGCTAGAATCAAGTTCGGTAAGTTCAATAAATTCCTCTGTTTTTCCTTTTATTTTCATTTTTTTAATGAGAGCTAACGTTGTTCGTGCATGGTTAGTTGCGGTGAACACTAAGATAGCAAAAAGTAAGAGCTTGAAGGAAATTCGGTAGAATTTCCGTGATATTCTTTAAGCACTCTCCAAGCAATTAATTATACACGTTGTTAGGCAAAGTGTTTTTTTCATATTTGTTATGGATTAGTATAATCATAAGTCCAAAAAGAACAGCGGTCACTATTAAAATTGTACTTATTAGTCCACTTATTCCAAAAGATAATCGGATTAAAATTGTCGAAACTACAAATCCAGAATTTCTAATTATTTTATGGAATTTATCAGTATAAAAGAAAGAAATCAAAAGAAGGACAACATCTACTAAAATTAATACTGTAAAAAACTCATCAAAAAAGAGATTATTGATACTTTCAAAAGAGGGTAATTCATTTGAAGATAGTGAAATTCCTGAAGTCCATTTAAAAAGTGTAATCACAGCCATTATGAAGAATAATGGAACTAAAACAATCGCAATCATTTTTTTTCTGTTAATGAATCTTTTAACTTTAGGCTCAAAATCAGATTGTTTGTCGGATTTACGACTTCCTTGCTTTTGAAACTGAAAAATCAAATAGAAAAGTATGAGTGACGCGAAGATATCGTATGTAAATTGCAAATCTCCTTTTATATCAAACCAGTCAGGGGATAGTTCAATTACGGCTAGATCCTTAAATAATCTTCGAATTACTATAAGTGTAATAATTTCATATTGTTTGGTTATATAAGTAGTAAATGACTTTGGCAAATAAAATATTAATAGGTAAACTTCGTAGATAATTATAAAAGAGAATGGCGTATAAATTGCAGATATGGGATTCTTTATTAATTCCGATTCTGAAAGAAAACTAATGATATCGAATCTGGTTAGAAATATCAATAATAAGTGAATAAAAAAACTTATTAATGCAACATAGAGTATTGTTTTTTCAATACGCCTTTTCGTGTATTCAGATAGAAAAATTTGATAAAGTTTGTTCAATAAATTCATCTCTTAATCATTTAGCCATATTTTGCCTAACGTTTCGGCTATGGTTAGTACGGGATTAAAATGAACTGATCTTTCGATTAAGTACTTAGCCAAAACTTTTTATTTTGTTTTATCTTTTTTGTTCATAAAGCCAAATCAAAAAGATTTGGCGGACTTGGTTAAAAACTTTAAACTTTGGGTTAAGCACAGAAACCCGTATTAACTATAGCCATTGTTAGGTAAAGTTTTTATTAGTGTTCTGTCGGGATAGTTTCCTCTAGTTCATATTGCACCGTGGTTATCAAAACTCCTTTATCAGAATAAAAAGACCAATTACCCTCTCTTTCCCCATTAACTAAGTTTCCTTCTCTTAATAAATTGCCATTTTCATTATAATATTTACTAATTCCAGTTTGGTTTCCATCGATAAAAACTTCTTTGTTTTGGATATTCCCATTCTTGTAATATGTAATTATGACACCGTCTTTTTTCCCCATTTTATAGTTGCCTTCTATTTTTATGCTCCCGTTTTCATAGTAATGTTTACAGTAGCCATTTTGATAGCCATTATGCATATTTACTTGATACCTCCAGTTACCATTTGTAAATTTACGTTCCCAATACCCCATTTTATAACCATCTTTATATATACCCCTACATTTAAAACTACCATCAGGATGCAAACGCTCCCATTCACCTTGGAGCATTCCAATTTGGTCAGTTTTGTTAATCGTATCGCCATCAAGTATTACAAATGATTCTTGACTATTTGTTGAGCCAACATCCTGTTTCCAACGATGTTCATTTGAATGTCTCTCCGATTTAGGTTGTTCAAGTTTTTTTGGTTCATTCTTACACGAGTTTAGGCAAACCATTAGATTAATTAAAATAATGTATAGTATTAAAGATTGTTTCATAGTACTCAATTTTACCTAACGGTTTGTATAACTTTCAGTTGCGGTTTGGTTAGAACTAAGATAGTTAAAATTCAAAATTTAATACTTGTGCGGTTGTCTCCGCAGAACACAAATCCAAAATTGAAGTTATACGTTGTTAGCAGCTGGTTTTTTTTATCTTTTTTTCAGTAAGTAAAAATTTTCGTTTAAAATCAGTTCTTTACTTTGGTTAATTCTGTTTTTATATTTTTTTGAAAGACTAAAATAATCTTGACGATCTATTAACTTATAATTATTCTTTGACTCATAATATTTATCTTCGATAGTTTGATAATCATTTTCGTTTGCTTTAGAAACTTTTTGATTAAAAAAAGTCAATAAGTTTTGAAACGCTTTGGTCTCTTTTATTGTTTGTTGAAAGGATGCACTTCCAAGATAGTCACCTTTTTTTTGAATAGTGTTGAAAAAGTCAAATAAATCATTTGTTTCCTCTCTAGTTAGAAAAAATAGCACACCTTCAATAAGAATAAAAGTTGGTTTATTACCTTTTATGAACTGAATTTTAGATAATAACTTATCTTGATACTTTTTGCTAAAATCAACACCAATAAAATAAATGTTCCTTTTAGGGAGTATATTTTCTTTTTGCCACTTTTTGACTCTATCTTTTTTATAATCAACTATTTCAGGTTTGTCAATTTCTATATTAATCAACTTTTTACTGAGTAGAAAGGGGTACATACTAAAGCCACTTCCAAAATTTATCAATACTTCAATTTCTTGATTTTGGACTAAATCTTTTATTCTATCTAAAAAGTACCTATTTCTTAGACAATGAGTATAAGTTTCCTCAGAAGAAACCTGGTCAAGATATTCTTTAATCCATTTTTCGGTCTTTGAATTTTGCCACAATCTCGCAAAATTATCTTGACTTAAATTTTCATCAAATGCTCTAAAAGTTGAAGTAATAAATGCTGTTTCGTGAATTTTGATATTTTCTTTTTTTCTCATCATTTGTTCAACTTGCTGCTAACGGTAAGTATATGAAGCGTAGCATCCCAGAGGGTGCTATGATTTCATATACAGTGTTATAATTTGTTTTTATTTCGTATCAATCCAAGTAGCATTAGCTACAGCATATAAGCCAGTACTCTCGGAATAAATTGCGGTTCCTGAGAAAAATTTCTGCCCCTCTTTTTCTTTTAGCCAGCCAATAACCACGCATTTCTCATCAATACTTATTTTATGCTTGATTTGGGCTGTCATTCTACCTAATAATATCATTTTACTTTCTTCTAATACCACAAGTCCACTAGGGCAATCTAAAGCAGACCAAACAAATTCATTTTTAACATTCCCTTTTCCATCAGATAAGAGTTCATTGGGTTTCCATGGAGCAGCTATCATTTTTTCATCAGGAGTTTCTCCTGGGAAAATACAAAGGGCATCAGGCGATTCCCGGTTAGGGCCACAAACGAAACAATTGGGGTAAGGGTGTGTGTTAAATCCAACATAGTTCTTAGAAGCTTCAACGGACATGTTAAAGGAGGGAGCTTTTGGAGCTTCAAAATCAATTGTTCCTGGCTTTACAGTTGCAATTACCTCATTAGAATGCATTAATTGCAAAAACTCTTCATCTACCAAAATTTCCATTTCCGTGCTTAATGGAGGGGGCTGGCACAACGTAACTTCTGCAATATAATCAACATAGTTGGCCAGTTTTCCGCAAACGTAACCTCCATTACCGCTATTTATTGGACCACAAAAACGTGGTTCTATTGTTAAGCTATTTTTCATTTCTATATTGAATTATACGGGTAATTTAATACCCAATTCATTTAATCGAAATTCTATTTTATTCATGTTATTTATCCGATTTATTGTTTCTTCTTTTAATTGATAAATTATAACGGTTTTGTATAACGAAAGTGGCGACTTGCGGCGCGCGTTCGGCTAGACTACCTGCGTAGCAGGGTGGAAGCGTCAGCGTGCGTTTCGGAGTGTCGGCAGAGCCGTTAGTTCGTTTTTATCAGAATTAAAGATAGTTAATTATTTGTACGAAATTGAATGCTACCAACTATGTGGACTTACTATATTAGACTGGACGCAAAGTTGAGAGATATTGTTGTTACATAATTTAACTTTGAATTATGTCAAAACGCAAAAAGAATTACACTACATAATTTAAGACAAAGGCTGTGGAGCTAACTTACCTACAGGGTAATGTTAAGAAAG
>MAAC01017863.1_pt1 | contig 41763 bp, 42 predicted proteins | sample 1115981 | NCBI WGS metagenome assembly MAAC01 (sample SAMN04961126, study PRJNA320927) | seawater metagenome | isolation source: sample BD02T64 sea water enriched with oil for 64 days | place: USA:Gulf of Mexico | collected 2013-07-27 | reverse complement strand
GAAACTGTGGAAACTACTACAAGCATCATTAATGAAATAGGATCTATTAATATTCCCATATCGATATGAAGGGTATCGGTAAAATTCATCCAAACCCTTTTTTCAACTATTGTCAGGAATTTTCCATCTATTTTTCCGAAAACAAAAAAGTATTGATACCCCGCGTAAAAAGATAAAATGGTAGAACACAATAAACCAAAAACACCAATATACCCTGAAACTGCAGGTTTAATTTTTTTATTAAAAATTCCTAGGAGCAGGAATACTGCTAATGGAACAATTGGGATTAATAGTATATAACTAATATTCATAATTTTTTAAATATCAATATTTCATAGTTTCGGTATCCTTAACATCAACAGAACTAATTTGTCTATATAAATTTATTATTATTGAAACGGCTAATGCTGTTTCTGCTGCTGCAATGGCAATAATGAAAATGGAAACGAAAACGCCCTGTAAAATATCGGGGTATAAATATTTATTGATAATAACAAAGTTTATAACCGAAGCATTCAAGATCAATTCAACAGAAATTAATATGGAGATTAAGTTTTTTCTTGTGATAAACCCATAGATCCCAATAAAAAATAGGATGGTGGTTAAGGTTAATATTTCGTAAATGCTAATTCCTTCGATCATTTAGTTTCTTCATTTTTTGGAATTAACATTTTTCCTTTAGCTATAATTATAGCTCCAATTATTACAGCTAATAATAGTACACTTATAACTTCAAAAGGTAGTATAAACCCACCTGATTCGTAACTTAATAAACCCATGCCAATGTCAGCAGTAGTTGTAGTTGTTGCTTTTTCTGCAGGCTTAAAATCATAGGAGTAAATTGTATTTAAGAAAACACTAGTTCCAATTAAACAAGCGAAGGCTGTTAGTATTCGTTTGGAGGTTTTAGCAACTTCCAACTTCATTTCAACATGATGAACAAGTAAAATAGAGAATATCATTAGCACAACAATACCACCTGCATACACTGTAAGTTGAATGGCTGCTAAAAAATTATAGTCAATTAAAAAGAAAATTCCAGCAATTCCAGTAAGCACAAATAATAAATAGATAACAGATCGAAGCATTTTACGACTGGTTACAGAAGCAATTGCAGAAACAATCATTCCAAGCGCTACGATGTAAAATATATATCTTTCCATACGTTTAATCTTCTACTCCAGGTTGTAATGTGGATCCTGGGGTATTTAAAACCCGGGTTAAATAAGTTCTGTCATACACAGAATTTTCAAAATTCTGACCCCATTTAATTGCATCGGTGGGGCAGACATCAATACAAAGGCCACACATAGTACAAAGCCCTAAATGATACACGAATTTATCTATTTCTTTTTTCTTTTTACCAGTTTCTGGATTTACTTTTCTGTCCCATATAATTTCTATGCTTCCGTTTGGGCAAGCAATCTCACATTTCTGACATCCCGTACAACGATGCTCATTATTTTCATCGTGAGGCATCACTACTTCACCACGAAATCGATCAAACATCTTTAAAGTCTCTCTGTTCTCTGGGTATTGTTGTGTGATAGCTCCTTTTCTAGAATGTAAGAAGTACTTTCCGGTAACACCCATGCCAGTTAGTAGTGTTTTAATTCCTTTATATATGTTTGAAAAATAGCTCATCTCTTTACCACTGTATAATTAAATTTTGCCAAACAAAAAATGCCATAACTACAATATTCACCAAGTTCATTGGCAGTAAATACTTCCATTCAAGAGTTAATAATTGATCTACACGAAGCCGGGGGAATGTCCATCTAAACCACATCATTAAAAAGACAATAACAAATGTTTTTCCTAAAAACCAAAATACGCCTAACCATGGTATAGATTCTGTGATACCAAATGGGGATAACCAAGCACCAAAAAAGACAGTGGTGGCAATTGCAGAAATGATAAACATATTTATAAATTCGGCTAAGAAGAAATAGGCAAATTTCATCCCTGAATATTCGGTATGAAACCCTGCTCCTAATTCCGATTCGGCTTCTACCATATCAAAAGGGGCTCTATTTGTTTCTGCTGTACCTGCAATCATAAAAATCATAAAAGCTATAATTGCAGGAATGTGTCCTTGTACAATTAACCATCCATGTTTTTGCACTTCTACAATTTCTGAAAGTTGTAAAGTTCCAGTAATCAAAATCATTGTTAAAAGAGACAAGCCTACCGATAACTCATAACTTATGGTTTGAACACCACTACGCATTGCTCCAATTAAAGCAAATTTATTGTTACTACTCCATCCTCCTAATAATATTCCAATTACTCCAACGGAAGAAATAGCAATTAAAAAGAAAATACCAATATTAATATCGAAGGCTTGAAACTCTTGAGTAAAAGGAAAAACAGCCAAAGCCATTAATGCTGTAATAATTACAAAATAGGGAGCTAAATTGTATAAAAACTTATCTGCTTTTTCTGTTCCAGTTAATTCTTTTGAAACTAATTTAAGTGCATCAGCCATGGTTTGTAACAAACCTTGATAACCCACCCTATTTGGTCCCATTCGCAACTGAAACCAAGCAGCTACTTTTCTTTCTAATAAAACCAAATACAATCCAAATACAGCAAAAACAGCTAAATAAACAGCAGCTATTAACACCATTTCTGTAATACTCGCTAAACCTTCAGGCATGACGCTAAAGAGCCAATCATGAATAGTTTTTGTAATACTTAATGATATATTCATTTTTAAAAATTATCTATCAATATCTGGCACGACAATGTCTAATGTTGCCATAGATGCTACTAAATCTCCAATTTTCCCTCCTACCGCTATATGATTCAGCAATGAAATATTTGAAAACCCAGGGGATCTAAATTTTAAGCGGTAAGGATTTTTAGTTCCGGTGCTTATTACATAGACTCCTAATTCTCCTCTGGCAGCTTCTACTTTTTGATAATATTCTCCTTTGGGTAATTTTATTACCGCTTTGGTTGCTACCTTATAATCTCCTTCCGGGATATTGTCTATTAATTGTTCTATTATAGAAAGGGATTCCCACATTTCCATGATTCTCACTTCGTAACGCGCCAAGGAATCCCCAGCCGTTTTAAGCGATTCATTAAAAGTTACCTTATCTAATGCACTATAGGGGTGGTGTTTTCTAACATCGCAAGAATATCCCGATCCACGCCCAACAGGACCTGAAGCACCAAATGAAATAGCATCTTCTTTAGATAAAATTCCAATCCCTTTCATTCTTTTCTGAAAAATCACATTTCCAGTTAAAAGCTTGTCATATTCTGGGATTTTAGTTTTGAAATGAGCTACAAAATCTTTGGTTCTTTGAATAAAGTTGGGGTGAATATCATACATTAACCCACCAGGAATATTATAATTCATGGTTAGTCGCGCACCACAAGTTTCCTCAAAAATATCATTGACCATTTCCCGATCTCTAAAGCCATAGAAATAAGTGGTTAATGCCCCAACGTCCATTCCCATAACTCCCCACCAAAGACAATGTGAAGCAATTCGGGTCAATTCTCCAATAATGGTTCTAATTACTTTTACACGTTCTGGAACCTCTAGCTCTAAAGCATTTTCAACTACGAGACAAACCGCTTCATTATTAATATGAGAGGATAAGTAATCCATTCGGTCTGTTAAATGAACGATTTGTTGATAGCTATCTCGTTCACACATTTTTTCGATAGAACGATGAATGTAACCTAAATCAGGTTCTACTTTTTTAATAATTTCACCATCTATAGTAAGTAATAATCGAAGCACCCCATGAGTAGCAGGATGTTGAGGTCCCATATTAATAAAGTATTCCTCAGACTTAAAATTTTTATTTACAGTAGTTGTGTCCATTGTTATTTGATAACCATATTTATTTCATCTTCATAATCTTTTCTAAGCGGATAACCTTCCCAGTCTTCGGTTAAAAAAAGATATTTTAAATTGGGATGATGATTAAATTTTACCCCAAAGAAATCAAACACTTCTCGTTCGTGGAAATCTGCGGTTTTCCAGATATTAGAAACGGTATCAAAGGTTGGATTATCTCTATCGGTAGTTTTCACTTTTACAACGATTCGATGTCTGTGAGTCGTAGATTCAAGGTGGTAAACAATTCCCAGTTCCGCCCCCCAATCCACACCACTTAAACAATACAAATAATCAAAATTTGTTTCTGGATTATTTTTTAACCGGGTCATTAAAGCATGAAGCTGTTCGGGTTGAACAAGGATATTTAAAAACTGAGATTCTTCTTCTGAAAATTCTAAGAGATTAGGATTAGTAAGTTCTTGAGTTTTTGATTTTTCCCCTGATTCTTCTTCGGATTCAGGAACTTCAACAACATTAGAAACTTTATCAGCATCAGGGTTGGGGAACCATAGTCCGATTAAAATTTGTAAAGCTTCGTTTGTCATACTTGTTTATTTATAATCCTTCATCAAAACCGTCAATAGGATTTTTTTTATGTTTCATATTTTCGGTTCTTATTTTATCTTGAAGCATCAACATTCCTTCTAACAATGCTTCTGGACGAGGAGGACAACCAGGCACATATACATCTACTGGTATTACATGGTCCGCTCCTTTTACAACAGAATAAGAATTATAGAAAAACGGACCCCCAGAAATAGCACAGGCACCCATTGCTATAACATATTTAGGTTCAGCCATTTGATCGTATAAACGCCTTAAAACAGGGGCCATTTTATTGACAATAGTTCCGGCAATAATTATTAAATCAGCTTGTCTAGGGGAGGGTCTGGCAACTTCAAAGCCAAATCTTGAATAATCGTGACGAGAGGCTCCTGTTTGCATCATTTCGATGGCACAACAACTTGTGCCAAAGTAAAGCGACCAAAGGGAGTTAGATCGCCCCCAGTTAATGACCTTGTCTAGAGTAGTTACCATGATGTTGGCGCCATTTCCTGCAGGAATTACTTTTCCAGGAAAATCCTTAGGAATAACTTGATTTAATCCATCTGGCTCTACTTCTCTTAAAAAACTTTTTTTATCTACTCCCATTTCAACGCTCCTTTCTTCCATGCATATAACAAACCTATCCCTAAGATGATTAAAAACACAAGTATTTCAATAAAAGCAACTGCTCCCATATCTTTGAACACTACAGCCCAGGGAACTAAAAATGCTATTTCAACATCAAAAATTAAAAATAAAATAGCAAACAAATAATACCCTACCTTAAATTGAACCCAAGTGGGGCCAATAGTAACCATACCGCTTTCATAGGGTTCTCTTTTTTGTGGATTATCAGATTTATGTGAGATTAAACCAGATAAAAAGTTAGCTCCAGCAACTAAGACGATTCCTGCAATTAAAAATACAATAATGGCTTCTGATCCCATTTCTTAATTTTTAAAACTCAAAAGTAAATGAATACTTTTGGTAGAATAATGATTTATATCAGTTAAAGATATAGTTTTCTAATCAACTTTATAAGTGTCACCAGAGAATAACAAATCGTCAACTTTCGAAAATTTTGAGTTGGCTTTTACTTCTTCTGTTAATGCATTTTCTCTTTCTTCTAGTGTTACATCTTCATATGCCCTAATAATTCCTGTAATAATAGGGTATTTTAACCTTACCAACATTTGGTGTAAGGTGGGGTCTTGTTCTTTAGCATTATGAATTAAAAGATCCTCTTGAGTAATTCCGTCCTCGCCAATAGTGACTACTTCTAATTTTAGACCATTTAAAATCAATCCCTTATCACGTTCTTTTCCAAAGACCATAGGCTTTCCATGTTCAACATACAATTGTTTATCTGCTCTTACTGCTTTGTCTGTAACATTTGAATAACAACCATCATTAAATATTGGACAATTTTGTAAAACTTCAATTAATGATGTTCCTTTAAATTTTTCAGTTTCAATAAAAAGTTGAGTCATTTCTTTTGGAGTATTTCCACCAATTCTTGCAAAGAAACGAGCTTGGGCGCCTAAGGCTAATTCCCCTGGCGAAAAAGGAGGTTGAGTGTTTCCATAAGGAGACGATTTTGTTTTTTGCCCCACTAATGATGTTGGTGAAAATTGACCTTTAGTTAAGCCATAAATTTCATTGTTAAATAAGATGATATTTAAATCTAAGTTTCTTCTCAATACATGTATAAAATGGTTCCCTCCAATAGCCATAGCATCACCATCGCCAGTAATTATCCAAACACTTAAGTCTGGATTTGCCAATTTAACTCCAGAGGCAATCCCTGGCGCTCTCCCGTGAATACTGTGCATTCCATAGGTGTCCATATAATATGGGAAACGCGAAGAGCAGCCTATTCCAGAAATAAATACTACGTCTTCTTTATTTACTCCCATTTCTGGAAGTGCTTTTTGCATAGCACGTAAAATAACATAGTCATCACAACCTGGGCACCACCTTACCTCCTGATCACTCGAAAAATCTTTGTATGTATATCTTTTATCAACTGTAGTTTCCATAATTATTATTTTAAGTGAACGCTTTAAAACAACTTATTTAGACGTTCTTTTACTTAATAACTTCCTTTTAAAAGCACTAGATATTTATATATTCACTAATTGTTTAAATTTTTCAATTAACTCTTTATTTCCAAAAGGTAACCCTTGTATCTTATTGAATTGTAAAAATTCAAATCCGTTAAAATTCATTTTTAAAACTTTAGCAAACTGACCGTTGTTTAATTCGCAAACAATAATTTTTTTAAAGTTTTTCAACAATTCTTCTGTGTTTTTAGGAAGTGGATTAATATAATTAAAGTGAGCAAACCCTATGTTATCGCACCCATTTTCATTCATTTCCTTAACAGCAGAATGCAATGAGCCATAAGTTCCTCCCCATCCAATAACCAATAAATCCCCTTTATCTATAAACTCAGTTTCAATATCTGGAATATAATTTTGTACCCTTTTAATTTTCTCCGATCGAATGTTGGTCATGTATTCGTGGTTTTCAGGGACATAAGAGACATTTCCAGAAACCCGATCTTTTTCTAAACCACCAACTCTATGTTCTAACCCAGGAGTGCCTGGAATAGCCCAGTTACGGGCAAGCGTATCTTCATCTCGATCATAAGGATGCCAAGTTTTGGATGTATCAGTGATGATATTGTTTTTAATTTCTGGCATATCAGCAACAGTTTTAATTTTCCAAGGAGCTGATCCATTTGCGATATAGCCATCTGTTAGTAAAATTACAGGAGTCATATGCTCTAAGGTAAGCTTTGCTGCTTCATAGGCAAAATCAAAACAATTGGCGGGTGTACTTGCAGCAATAACAATTACTGGGCTTTCCCCGTTTCTTCCATATAATGCTTGTAATAAATCTGATTGTTCTGTTTTAGTGGGCAAGCCAGTAGATGGGCCACCTCTTTGAACATTTACCACCACTAAAGGAAGTTCAATTATCATTGCTAATCCTAAGGCTTCACCTTTAAGGGCCAGCCCAGGACCAGAAGTAGTTGTTATGGCAAGATCTCCCGCAAAAGAAGCGCCAATTGCCGAGGTAATCCCAGCGATTTCGTCTTCAGCTTGAAATGCCTTTACTCCAAAATGCTTATGTTTTACCAATTCGTGTAAAATATCTGTAGCTGGAGTTATAGGATAAGATCCTAAAAATAATTCTAATCCAGATTTTTCAGCAGCTGCCAAAAACCCCCAAGCAGTTGCTGTGTTACCCATAACAATTCTATAAGTTCCAGGATCCATTTTTGCAGGGGTAATGGTATATGCATTAGGGATAAGCTCTAATGTTTCAGCGAAATAATAACCAGCATTTAATACCTTAGTATTTGCTTCAATTAGTTCAGGTTTAGTCTTAAACTTTTTCTTAAAAAAGTTGACAGTATAATCTGTTGAGCGATCATACATCCAATACACCATCCCTAATGCAAACATATTTTTGCTTCGGGTTATACTTTTGTTATCTAGACCTTCAACATCTTTTAGTGTTTCTTTGGTTAATGAGGTCATGGTAACCTCAATTACCCGATAATTTTCCAGACTTCCATCTTCTAAGGGATTTGATTCATAAAGCGCTTTCTCTAAGTTCTTTTTTGTAAATGAATCTGTGTCTACAATAATCGTATGACCTGGTTTTACAGCTTGTAAATTCGTTTTTAAACCAGCTGGGTTCATGGCAACTAACAAATCTACACTATCTCCTGGAGTACTTATTTCAACACTACCTATATGTACCTGAAAACCAGACACTCCATATAAACTACCTTGTGGAGCTCTAATTTCTGCGGGATAGTTTGGAAAAGTAGCAATGTCGTTACCAAACATAGCAGAGGTGTCAGAAAATTGGGTTCCTGTTAACTGCATCCCATCACCTGAATCTCCAACAAACCGAATGATAACAGCTTCTAAAACTTCAGGTTGTTGTTTAGTTTTACTTGTTAACATATTTTAAAATTATTTTTTATAAATTTATGAATAATTTAATTGAAAAGGAAAGACCAAAAGTATTTTTACATTTTCAATAAAATTATGATGAATGTCACTTAATAATAAAAAGATAAATTTTAGTTTAGCGAATTAATTTAAAGTAAATAAAAAAATGGCAATTATAATAACAGACGAATGCATAAACTGCGACGCTTGTGTTGCAGAATGTCCAAACAATGCAATTTATGAACCAGATCAAGAATGGTCATACTCTGATGAAACCGCATTAAGCGGAATGGTTACATTACCAGGTGGTGGGGAAGTTGATGCAGATGCCGAAAATGAACCCGTTTCTGATGAATTTTACTTTATAGTAACCGATAAGTGTACAGAATGTAAAGGATTTCATGACGAGCCTCAATGTGCAGCTGTTTGTCCAGTTGATTGTTGTGTTCCTGACGAAGATCATGAAGAATCTGAAGAAACTTTACTTCAAAAGAAAGAATGGATGCATGGAGAATAAAGAGTAATATCTTACCATATATAAATTAAAGACCGCTTTATTAAGCGGTCTTTTTTTGTTTTATAGCTTTATAAAAATCATTTAAATATTTTTTATTGAACTGATAATCATCATAGTTTATGATATTTTGGATTAGTAAATTTATACCAATTTTTATATGATGCCTATCATAATTATTGATTTAAATTTATTTTAATTGTTAACAAAGAACGCAATATCATGAAAAAAACAGTTCCTAAAATTATTTGTGATGCTAATGAGGCAGTAGCCATAATATCACATAAGACCAATGAAGTTTGTGCCATTTATCCAATAACTCCAGCATCACCTATGGGTGAACATGTAGATGTTTATAGTTCTAAGGGGCAAAAAAACATTTGGAATAATGTTCCAAGAATCATTGAAATGCAAAGTGAAGGAGGGGCTTCAGGTGCAGTTCATGGGTCATTGCAAGCAGGGGCTTTAACCACAACCTTTACAGCTTCTCAGGGATTATTGTTGATGATCCCTAATATGTACAAAATTGCTGGAGAATTATTACCTACTGTTATCCATGTGGCCGCTAGAACAATTGCGACTCATGCACTATCTATTTTTGGAGATCATTCAGATGTGATGGCAACTAGACAAACAGGTTTTTCTATGTTATTTGGAGGGACTGTTCAAGAAGCCATGGATTTTGCATTAATTTCTCAGATAGCTACTTTAAAATCTAGAATTCCTTTTTTAAATATTTTTGATGGATTTAGAACTTCTCATGAGATTTCCAAAATAGACACTATTCCAGATGATATTATTAAGGCAATGATGCCTGAAGATAAAATTATGGAGCATAGAAAAAGGTCCTTAGATCCAGACAATCCTGTTATTAGGGGAACCTCTCAAAATCCAGATGTTTTTTTCCAGTCCAGGGAAGCAGCAAACTTATATTATGATAAAGTTCCGGGAATTGTTCAAGAAACGATGAACGAATTTTATAAACATACGGGACGTAGATACAACTTGTTTTATTATATAGGACATCCAGATGCAGAACGAGTAATTGTAATTATGGGTTCTGGTGAAGGTCCAGTAAAGGAAACTGTAGATACCATGGGAAATAATGGAGAGAAAGTAGGAGCTTTATTTATTCGATTATTTAGACCGTTTTCTATAAAACATTTTATAAACGAATTGCCAAAATCTGTTCAGAAAATAGCAGTTTTAGACAGAACAAAAGAACCTGGAAGCATCGGAGATCCTTTGTATTTAGATGTGGTTGCAGCGTTTGCCGAAAGTTCTGTAAAAACACCTAAAATTGTAGGTGGACGTTATGGATTATCTTCAAAAGAATTTAACCCAGCAATGGTTAAAGGTATTTACGATGAATTAGAAAGTCACAATCCTAAAAACCATTTTACTATAGGAATTATTGATGATGTAAGTCATACAAGTTTAGATTATAATAGCATCTTTAAAACTGAAAAATCAACCATTAATTGTATGTTTTATGGTTTAGGTTCCGATGGTACTGTTGGAGCTAATAAAAACTCTATTAAAATTATTGGAGACACCACAGATAATTACGTACAAGGATATTTTGTATATGACTCAAAAAAAGCGGGCGCACAGACCATTTCACACTTACGTTTTGGTCCTGAACCTATTTATTCGAGTTATTTAATTAATAACGCAGATTTTATTGCTTGTCATCAATACAACTTTATTGAGAAATATGACATCTTAAGCAAGGCTAAAAAAGGAGGAACTTTTTTATTAAACTCTCCTTATTCTAATATTGAGATTTGGGCTAAACTTCCAAAATTGATGCAGGAAGAAATTCTTGAAAAAGAATTGAAGTTCTATGTGGTCGACGCTTCTAAAGTTGCTTTGGAAGCTAAATTAGGGAAAAGAACAAATACGGTTCTACAAACTTGCTTCTTTGCCATTTCAGGGGTAATTCCGAGAGAAGAAGCCATTCAGAAAATTAAAGATGCAATTGTAAAATCGTATTCTCATAAAGGAGATGCCGTTGTACAAATGAATTTTAATGCTGTAGACAAGTCATTAGAAAACCTTCAGGAAGTTGATTACCCTAAGATCGTTTCAAGTACTATGAAACTAAAACCAATGATGACTGGTAATCCAGATCCATTTGTTGAAAAGATATTAGGGACTATTCTAGCGGGGAAAGGAGATGAACTTCCGGTAAGTGCTTTTCCTGTAGACGGTACATTCCCAACAGGAACAACTCAATATGAAAAGCGAGGTATTGCAGATTTCGTTCCAGTTTGGGATGATGAGAATCTGTGTACTCAATGTAATAAGTGTGTTGTAATTTGTCCTCATGCTGCTATTCGATCTAAGGTGATTTTAAACGAAGAGCTTAAGTGCGCTCCAGATTCTTTAAAAACAGTTCCACCAATAGGAAGGCCCTTTAATAGTGAAACGGAATCTTATATTTTACAGGTATCTCCTGAAGATTGTACGGGTTGTGACCTATGTGTTGAGGTTTGTCCTGCGGAAAGCAAAGATATTGAAAACTTTAAGGCCATCAATATGCGTAAGAAACTCGATGTTGAAATTAAAGAAAATATAAATTGGGATTACTTTGAATCATTGCCCTATTATGAAAGAACAGAATTAAAGACATCAAACGTAAAAGGATCTCAATTTTTAGAACCCTTGTTTGAATTTTCTGGAGCCTGTTCTGGTTGTGGAGAAACCCCTTATATTAAGCTACTTACTCAATTATATGGAGATAGTATTTTAATCGCTAACGCAACGGGTTGTTCTTCTATTTATGGAGGTAATTTACCAACAACACCTTATAAAACAAATAAATTTGGAAGAGGCCCTGCATGGGCAAATTCATTATTTGAAGACAATGCAGAATTTGGTTTAGGTATGAAATTAGCCCTATCCAAAAAACAAGAAATAGCCTTCGATTTATTAAAATCGTTAGAGTTGTTAGTAGGCACTAAAATTGTTAATGCCATACTTAATAACTCTGAAGAAAATGAAACTAAAAAAGCCAAAAAGTTTGAGGATATAAACCAACTTAAAGAAACCTTGTCTTTATTAGATAATGATTCAGACGCCCTTAAGCTAAATCAATTAACAGAATATCTACGTAAAAAAGATGTATGGATTTTAGGTGGAGATGGCTGGGCTTATGATATAGGTTTTGGAGGAGTAGATCATGTGTTATCTACAGGAGAAAATATTAATATTTTAGTAATGGATACCGAAGTATATTCCAATACGGGTGGACAAACTTCTAAAGCAACACCTTTAGGGGCAAGTGCTAAATTTTCTGTTTCAGGTAAAAGAACCAGCAAGAAGAGTTTAGCACTACAGGCGGTTTCTTATGGGAATGTTTATGTAGCTCAAATTGCAATGGGCGCAAAAGACAATCAATCTTTAAAAGCAATTGAAGAGGCAGCTGCTTATCCTGGACCTTCAATAATTATTGCTTATTCTCATTGTGGTGAACACGGTTACGATTTAAAACATGGAGCAACACAACAAATAAAAGCTGTGGAAACAGGTTATTGGCCATTGTTTAGATTTGATCCATTAAAACCAAAAGGCAAAAAATTTAAATTAGACTCTAAAGCCCCTAGTGCACCATTAAGTGAATTTATGTATAATGAAACTCGATTTACACGGGTGGTTAAAGAAAATGTAGAATTAGGAGCGGAACTTCTAAAAAAAGCCCAAGATGAGGTTGAAACCAACTGGGAAAGGTTAGAGTTATTCAGAAACTTGTAAAAGACTTATTATGAAAAATAGAGCACAAGCCTTATTTAATGAGGCGGTTAAAAACGTAAATGAAGCGAATAATGAGTTATTTAGGCCAGAAGAAGATGTAGTCTCGGTTTTAGTATGTAAAAAAGCACAACGAGCCACTGAAAATTTTCTTAGAGGATTTCTTTTAAATAATGGTGTCGAACCAAATGTTCAAAATACTCTCGAAGATCTTTATAATCAATGTAAAAAACTAAACTCAAATTTTAATAAAGTGAGTTTAACTAGTTTTGATTGTCTTTCAGATAAGTTAGATTCAAAGACCTGTACTGAGCTTACAAAAGTGAATAGTTGCTTTAGTACTGCAACTAATTTAAACATTTTTTTAGGTGATGAGAAGGTGATTAATTAAAGTCTGTTTGATTGCAGTCGAGAGCTTAATACTTCCGACTGCAATCAAATAGATTAATAATTAATCATTCAATTTTAAAACAGCCATAAATGCTTCTTGTGGAATTTCTACATTACCCACTTGTCGCATTCGTTTTTTTCCTTTTTTCTGTTTTTCAAGTAATTTCCTTTTACGAGAAATATCCCCTCCATAACATTTAGCAGTAACATCTTTACGCAATGCTTTTACCGTTTCTCTAGAAATTATTTTTGCACCTATTGCTGCTTGTATTGGAATGTCGAACTGTTGTCTAGGGATAAGTTGTCTTAACTTCTCACACATTTTTTTCCCAATATCATAGGCATTTTCTTGATGAAGTAGTGCAGATAATGCATCTACTTCTTTTCCGTTTAATAAAACGTCAACCTTAACTAACTTAGAAATACGCATTCCTATAGGATGATAATCGAAAGAAGCATATCCTTTTGAAACCGTTTTTAAACGATCGTAAAAATCGAAAACTATTTCAGCAAGAGGCATATCAAACGAAAGCTCCACTCTTTCTGGAGTAAGATATGTTTGAAGTGTAATTTGGCCACGCTTATTAATACAAAGTGACATTACAGGTCCAACAAAATCGGATTTAGTAATGATAGTTGCTTTTATATAAGGTTCTTCAACTCTGTTTAAACTAGAAGGTTCTGGTAAATCTGAAGGGTTATTAACCAATAAAATAGTATCAGGATTTTTGTTGGTATAAGCGTGATAAGATACATTTGGAACCGTAGTAATTACCGTCATATCAAACTCTCGTTCTAGCCGTTCTTGAATAATTTCAAGATGAAGCATTCCTAAAAAGCCACAACGGAATCCAAAGCCTAATGCTGCAGAACTTTCAGGCTGAAACACCAAGGAAGCATCATTTAACTGAAGTTTTTCCATAGAGTTCCTTAGCTCTTCAAAATCATCATTATCAACAGGGTATATTCCCGCAAACACCATAGGCTTAACATCTTCAAACCCTTCAACAATATTTTTTGTTGGGTTTTTAAAATCGGTTATAGTATCTCCAACCTTAACCTCTTTAGCTTCTTTAATACCAGTAATTAAATATCCAACATCACCAGCTTTTACACTGGTTTTCACCTCTTGTTGTAACTTTAAAGCACCCACTTCATCTGCAAAATAATCTTTTCCGGTCGCCATAAATTTAATGTGCTGCCCTTTTCTTATTTCTCCGTTTAAAATTTTAAAATAAGTTTCAACTCCACGAAAAGGATTGTATACCGAATCAAATATCAACGCCTGTAAAGGTTCATTAACATTGCCTTTTGGAGCAGGAATTCGTTCGATAATGGCGGTAAGAATTTCTTCAATACCGATTCCAGTTTTAGCACTTGCAGGAATAATCTCTTCTAAATCACATCCTAACAGCCCGACAATATCGTCAGACACTACCTCTGGGTTTGCAGAAGGGAGATCAATTTTATTTAGGATCGGAATAATTTCCAAATCGTTTTCTAGCGCTAAATATAAGTTTGAAATCGTTTGTGCTTGTATACTCTGTGCAGCATCAACAATTAATAAAGCACCTTCGCAAGCAGCGATAGATCTAGAAACTTCGTATGAAAAATCAACGTGACCTGGCGTATCAATTAAATTAAGCACATATTGCTCTCCTTTATGTTCATACTCCATTTGTATCGCATGACTTTTAATGGTAATCCCACGTTCACGCTCTAAATCCATACTGTCTAGCAGCTGGTTTTGTTTTTCACGATCAGTTACGGAACCTGTAAACTCCAAAAGCCTGTCTGCTAAGGTACTTTTACCGTGGTCAATATGAGCAATGATGCAAAAATTACGGATGTTTTTCATATAAAAATCCTAAAATTGTTTTAGGGTACAAATATAGAATAAAAGGAAGGAAACTAAGCCTAAAGAAAACATCCCTTAATCTAAAAATAAATTTCTATATTATTATTAATAATTAATATTATTGATAACGTGTCCGTTTATCGAAAAAACACCGATAAATTCGATAAGTTGCAATTTAATTTTCATATTTGTGAAAGAAGCGTTTTTTAAATGAAAGTTTTTTCATCTCCCCATATGAAAAAACGCTAAGGCTTTTTTAAACCCAAATTATAGATATTGAATTAATATCTGCATTTGAATATGAGGAATTTATTTTTTCTGCTTCTATTATTATCCCCGCTTGCATTAATTTCACAAAATGCTTTTATTGAGGGTAAGGTTGTTGACTCTAAAAACAATCCAATTTCGTTTGTTAATATTTTGCTTTATGAAAAAGAAGGAGCAGTAGCATTAAGTGGAACGGTTAGTGATGAAAACGGAAATTTTACTCTTTCAGAACTTAAAGAACAAGATTACTTTGTGGTTTTTACAAGGGTTGGGTTTTCATCGGAATCAAAAACTATTAATATTTCCAATTCAGAAAACATTAAAATCACTTTAATTGAAAAGGAAGAGGAACTTGATGAAGCGGTTATTACTATAAAAAAACCCACTATAAAAAGAGAAGCAGGAAAACTTGTTTTTAATGTTGAAAACACAACTTTATCTACTGGCGATGCATTTAATTTATTAAGTAAAACGCCTGGAGTTTTAGTGATTGGAGACCAAATACAGTTTAAAAAAACAAGCCCAATTGTCTATATTAATGACAAGAGGGTGTATTTAAACTCTTCTGAATTGGCATCACTTTTAAAGAGTTTAGATGCATCTACTATCAAATCTATTGAGGTAATAGACAACCCTTCTGCTAAATATGGAGCTGAGGCTACTTCTGTACTAAATATCATAACTTCAAAAGCAATCTCTGTTGGTTATAAAGGTTCGGTTAATTTAACTTACGAGCAAGCTGTGTTTTCAAAATATCGATTTTCAACCTCACATTTTTATAAAAACGATTGGTTGAATATGTATGCTAGTTATAGTTTTAGTCCAAGGAAAGATTATAAACAAGACGACAATTATATTCGGTTTTTTAATCCAGATAATACAACTACAAAATCTATTTGGGAATCGGATTTTGAAAAAGTAACTCGATCTAAAGAACATCAAGGCAATGTGGTTTTAGATTTTACAATGAACGACAAGAACACCTTAAGTTTTTCTTCTACGATTATGGTATCGCCTAATAAAACGTTTGATAATAATGTGGCTGGAGAAATAATGGATGCCCAACGACAATTAGATTCCGTTTTTAATACTGTTAGTTATTTAGAAAATGACACATCCAACCATTCCTTTAATCTTGAACATAAGATTAATCTAGATGATGAAGAAACTAAACTTACCACATCATTAAATTATATAAGTTATTATCGAGATCAAAGTCAGGAATTAAACACAGACTATACACTTCCATCTGGTACGTTTCTTAACAACGTAAACTTTTTTACAGAAGCCAATCAAAACACTAATATATTTACAGGACAGACTGATTTTGAAAAAGTGATTAGAGAGGGTGATTTTGAAACGGGTGTTAAATACTCTTATATAAATACAGATAGCGGTTTAGATTTTTTTGATATAGAGGATAACGAATTTATTTTTGTAGAAGAAAATTCTGACCTATTTGATTATACAGAATCTATTTATGCAGGATATGTAAATTATTTAAAAAAGTTGGGTAAATGGGATGTTAATGCAGGGTTAAGAGGGGAATTTACCGAAGTTAAAGGCGATTCAAAATCCTTAGGTCTTATAAATAATCAAAATTATTTCGATTTGTTCCCTGCAGTTTCTGTCCTTTATACCAATAATGAGGATAATGTTTTTGGAGCAAGTTATAGAAGAAGTATAGAACGTCCTAGATTTCAAAGCTTGAATCCATTTACTTATTTTGTTACTGATAACATTTTATTAAAAGGAAATCCAAGCTTAGTTCCAACAATAAAAAATAAGTACCTATTAAGTTATACTTATAAAAACAAATGGTTTTTTGAGGCTTATTATATTTATAAAAAAGACCCTTTGGCTTTGTTAAATTTTCAAGATAATGAAAATAGTACTACTCAAAATATTGATGCCAATATTATTAACGATATAAATTATAGTTTTGATATTTCTTATTCCTCATCATTATTTTCTTGGTGGTTTTTATGGGTATATACCTCTACTTACTATTTGGAAAATGAGTTTTATGCCTTAGCAAGCCCACAAGAATCTTATAAAAATGACACCTTTGGTTTTTACGCACAATTGTACAACGGACTTACCTTGTCAAAAGACAGAACATTTACTTGTGATGTTAGTGCAACCTATATATCGAATATGATTTCTGGATCTTTAGATTATAATAATCAGTTTACAAGTTCGGTTTCTTTTAGAAAATCTATTTGGGAAAACAGAGCAAGTATTACTTTTGGTATAGATGATATCTTTGACACAAATAATATCCCTGTAACTTCAAGGTATTACAACCAGGACAATAGTTATTTTGCAAAACAAGAATCTCGTTTATTTAGAGTTGGGTTTAAATATAAGTTTGGGAATTATAAACTTAGGAATAATACGAACACCCAAAAGACTGACGAAGAAAATAGATTAGATTAATTTATTTAACTTTATTATCTTTTAATAAAACCATTTTTTAAACACTAACATTATGAAAAAAATAGTATTATTTATTGCGACAATATTAATTGCAAACATATCTTTCGCACAAGACTATTCTGTAGAAGAAGTAGAAATTGTTCAAAACCTTTTTGGATTAGAGAAAAAAGCAATAATCGAAGGGAACATCAATTTTAAAGGGGTAGATACAGAATCTTTTTGGGTCTTATACAATGAATATGAAAAGTCTAGAAAAGAACTTGGCAAGAAGAAAATAGAATTATTACATCAATACAGTACCATAACATCTATAACCAATGAAGAGGTTGAAATGTTAATGAAAAAAGCAATTCCTTTAAGAAATTCCGAAGATGCTTTAATAGAAAAGTATTATAAAAAGATAAAAAATGCAACAAGTGCAATTGTCGCAGCACAATTTTATCAGATAGAGCGATATATTTCAGACGGTATTCGCTTTACTATTTTAAATAACATGGGCTTTGTTCAAGATAAAAAATAAGCTCTACAATTAATTTTAAAGTTTAAAAGGCTTTTATCACTTTAGGTAAAAGCCTTTTTTATTTCCTTATTTTTGCAAAACCAATGGTAAGAATAGGAAACATAGAATTGGGGGAGTTCCCGTTATTATTAGCACCCATGGAGGATGTTAGTGATCCACCCTTTAGAGCGCTGTGCAAAGAACAAGGTGCGGATGTAGTTTATACAGAGTTTATTTCTTCAGAAGGACTAATTCGAGACGCCGCTAAAAGCGTCATGAAACTTGATATCTACGAAAAAGAACGCCCAGTAGGAATACAAATATTTGGAGCAAATCTAGAATCGATGCTTAGAAGTGTTGAAATTGTAGAAGCATCAAGTCCAGATATCATTGACATAAATTTTGGTTGTCCAGTAAAAAAGGTAGTAAGTAAAGGAGCAGGAGCAGGAATCTTAAAAGATATTGATTTAATGGTTTCCCTTACAGAAGCCATGGTAAAACATACCAACCTCCCCATCACTGTTAAAACGCGATTAGGTTGGGATGAGGATACCATAAAAATTGTAGAAGTAGCTGAAAGACTTCAAGATGTGGGTTGTAAAGCGATATCAATTCACGGGCGAACCCGAAAACAAATGTATAAGGGCGAAGCTAATTGGGCACCGATTGCCGAAGTAAAAAATAATTCAAGAATGCACATTCCCGTATTTGGTAATGGAGATGTAAATACTCCAGAAAAAGCCAAAGAAATGAGAGACAAATTTGGATTAGATGGCGCGATGATTGGTCGAGCAAGTATTGGAAACCCTTGGTTTTTTAAAGAAGTAAAACACTTTCTTAATACAGGTAAATACATTCCTCAACCCACAATGATTGAACGTGTAACCGCAGCAAAAAAACACCTGCAAATGGCCATAGATTGGAAAGGAGAACGTTTAGGAGTTTTTGAAACTCGCCGTCATTATACCAATTACTTTAGAGGGATTCCTCATTTTAAAGAGTATAGAATGAAAATGGTAACCAGTGATGCTTCAGAAGATGTTTTTAAAGCCTTTGAAGAGGTATTATATAAGTTTAAAGATTTTCAATTCGACTAAGAAATAAGTTTACGAGTCACCTTCATAGCTGATATTTTTGATGCTATTCCTCCTAATATACTAATAGTAACAAAGACAATTACGATATTTAAAAATTCAAACCTAACAGGGTAGGGAAGTGTTGGTGTAATTGGAACAAAACCAAACTTTTGTTGTAATAACACTGCTATTATCCCAATAATTAGCCCGATAACTAATCCGATAAGGGTCATTAATAAGCCTTTAAAAAAGAATATATTTCGAATACCTTTTAAAGTTAACCCTAACGAAGACATAGTTTTAATATTCGACTGTTTTTCGAGTATGGTCATAATAATAGTTCCGGCAATATTGAATATAGCTATAGCTGCAATCAAACTAACAAAAATATAGACAAACAAGTTTTCAATATTCAACATTTTGTAAAGCCCATCATTTTGCTGAATTCGATTTTTAATGATGATGTCTTCTGAGAAAATTTCTTTTAATTGGGTTCGAATAATTTCTTCAGAAGAATTTGACGATAATTTTAATTCAATAGAAGAAACTCTTGTAGTGTCAATATTGAGAAGGGATCTAGCAAAACCAATATCAGAAAAGACATATTTACTGTCTAAACTTTCGTTTACTTGATACATTCCTGAAGCTACAGCTCGCTTTCTTGTAAACGCATTTAAAGGGTCAATAATTTGCCCTGAACCAGGTTTTGGGACATAGATTTCTAATAAATTACTATAATCCAACACACCCATAGAGAGTTTTTGAGAAGTACCAAGACCTATAACGACTTCATTTTGATTAGGGACAAACCATTTATTTAGAAACAAGAGACTATCTAATGAAACAATGTTTTTAAAATTTTCATCCACTCCTTTAATAGAAGCAATATGGTTTTTACCTCGGTAATTTAGAAAAACTTTTTCTTCTATTATTTTTGAATAATTTTCAACACCAGTAATTCCTTTTAGTTGTGACTCTGAATCTTTTGTAAATGAAATTGTTTTACCATTAACCGGATAAATTTTTAAATCGGAATCGAAAATATTGGTAAATTGAAGACTAAAATCTCGTAATCCAGAAAACCCTGAAAGCACAATAAACAATGCTAATGACCCAATAACAACCGCAGAAATAGCAATTCGAGCAATAATATTTATTGCGTTTTTACTGCTTTTAGAAAACAAATACCTTTTTGCAATGTATAAGGGAAAATTCAACTACAATTTTTTTCTTTTTTCAACTAATTTAGGGTCTTTAATTGGATCTAACTCACCTTTTACAGCATCTTCAATTTTATTAATATACTCCAATGAATCATCATTGTAAAAAACCAAATCTGGCATTTTTCTTAATTGATGTCTAGTTTTTTGAGCTATTTGATGTTTTATTTTTGGTTTTAGTACATTTAATTCTTTTACAATTAATTCCGCTTTATCGGGAGGAAATACACTAACATATACTTTAGACAGTGAAAGGTCTGTAGTTACAGTTACCTTAGATACTGAAATAATAATCCCTAGCTGCCCAGATTCCCGGAGCATTTTTTGTAAAACCAAAGCAAGGTCATTTTGCAAAACTCCTGCTATTTTTTTCTGTCTATTACTTTCTTCCATACTGCAAAAATAACATATTTAATAGGATTAAAATTTATATACTACTTGAGAAACAAAATAAACATCGTAAGATTTATTATTTTTGAATTACAATTAAGGAAATTAAACACCAACATTAGTATCATGAAGAAAATTGAACATATTGGAATTGCTGTTAAAAACATGGAGAAGGCCAATGCCATATATACAAGTCTTTTAGGCTATTCCTCTTATAAAACAGAAGCTGTAGAAAGTGAAGGAGTTATCACGTCTTTTTTTAAATGTGGAGACAGTAAAATTGAACTTTTAGAGGCAACTAATGAAAATAGTCCAATCGCAAAATTTATTGAGAAAAGAGGGGAAGGCATACACCATATCGCATTTGCAGTGACAGATATCGAGACTGAAGTAAAACGACTTAAAAATGAAGGGTTTAGGGTATTGAATGAAGCCCCTAAACTAGGCGCAGATAATAAGAAAGTAGTGTTTTTACACCCAAAATCAAGTCATGGGGTATTGGTCGAATTATGTGAAGATGTAAATAATAATGAAAAATAGCTTGTAGAATATATAAAGAGTTATAAATTTGCACACCGATTAAGATAAATGATCTTGATCAACGGTCCCATAGCTCAGCTGGTTAGAGCACCTGACTCATAATCAGGGGGTCCATGGTTCGAGCCCATGTGGGACCACAATTATAAAAGCTGGTACATTTTTGTATCAGCTTTTTTGATTTTTTTAAATTTGTGACAAGAAGCGATGTACTGAGCGTAGTCGAAGTGTTTATACTGAGTGTAGTCGAAGGGAACCCATTTAGATTTTTATAACAGAGTCTTATTCAAAAGGTAACCCTATAATATTAATGATAAATTAAACTTTTTAACATTTGTTAATAAAAATTTAGTATTTTAGTCGGCCGTATGCGACCCCAAATCGTAAAAATATTAACCCTAGTGCTATTTATATTTAATAGCATGATTATGCTTGCACAGTCGAAAGGCAGTGATTCAGGCCCACCTCCACCAAGTCAAAATAGAACACCACAATTACCTATAGATAGTAATATTTATTTTTTGATTATAATTGGATTGTTGTTTGGGGTGTATATTGCATACAAAAAAAATCAGACTAAGAATACTCCTGCATAAGTCGTTTTAAGTATTTTCCTACAACATCAAATTCTAAATTTATCCTTGAACCTTTTTTAAAGGTATTAAAATTTGTGTGTTCAATGGTATAAGGAATGATGGCCACACTAAACTCATTCTCCTTAGAGTTTACCACTGTTAAGCTTACTCCATTTACAGTAATCGATCCTTTTTCAATTGTTATATTTTGATATTTCGGATCGTAATTAAAAGTGAAATACCAGCTTCCATCTGCTTCTATAATTGAAGTACAAATTGCTGTTTGATCCACATGTCCCTGAACAATATGCCCATCTAATCTTTCGCCAAGTTTCATAGATCGCTCCAGATTTACAAAACTTCCAACTTTAAGCTCTCCTATATTTGATTTCACTAAAGTTTCCTTGATAGCTGTTACTACATAATTTTCTTCCTTAATACTTACTACAGTTAAGCAAACTCCATTATGAGCAACACTTTGATCTATTTTTAATTCTGAAGTAATGGGACTTTTAATTTCAATATGAATATTACTCCCTTCTTTTGTGAGAGAACAAATTTCTCCCATTGCTTCAATTATTCCTGTAAACATGATAACAATTAATTACATTTGTACAACAAAAGTAATCATATAAGGGTTCTTTAAATAATGGATGAACAAAAAAAAATAATTGTAGGGATTTCTATTGGAGATTTAAATGGAATAGGTAGTGAGATTGTTTTAAAAACTTTAAATGATCCTAGAATTTTAGACTTTTTTACTCCTGTTATCTTCGCTTCACAAAAATTAATGTTACACTTTAATAAAGTTTATGAACTAGATTGCAATCTTCATGGAGTTAATAATCTAAACAATCTCTCTCAAAATAAAATAAATGTATTTAATGTCTGGAATGAATCAGTGTCGATAAATTTTGGTAAAGAAGATCCAGTGATTGGTTCTTATGCTATAAAATCATTAAAATCTGCCGTTACTGCCTTAAAAGAAAAAAAGATTGATGTTCTTGTAACTGCACCGATTAATAAATCTAACATTCAATCAGGTGAATTTAATTTTCCCGGCCACACTGATTATCTTAATCAAGAACTAGAAGGAGATAGTCTTATGCTGATGATTTCAAATAAATTACGGGTAGGTTTATTAACAGATCACGTGGCAGTTAAGGATATTTCGAATACGATCACAAAAGAGTTAATCGAAAACAAAATAAATACCATTCATAATACATTAATTCAGGATTTTGGTATTATCAAACCCAAAATTGCGGTATTAGGAATCAACCCTCATAATGGAGATCAAGGGGTTATAGGAACCGAAGACGATACTGTATTGAGACCTGCTCTTGACGGGTTACGAAAAAACGGGATGTTGGTATATGGACCCTATGCCGCAGATAGTTTTTTTGGATCTAGAAATTACGAAAAGTTTGATGCGATTATAGCATCGTATCACGATCAAGGGCTAATTCCTTTTAAAACACTTTCGTTTGGATTGGGGGTTAATTATACGGCGGGTTTAAATAGAATTCGAACTTCTCCAGATCATGGAACCGCTTTTGATGTTGCTGGTAAAAATATAGCTAATTATGAATCCTTTAAAGAAGCACTCTTTAGTGCAATAAGTATAAATAAAAAAAGACAAGAATTTATAGAACTATCGAAAAACCCTTTAAAATCAAGAAGCAGTTAATAAATTTAGTATAAAATTTTCATAAAAAAAGAATTGCAAAAAAATATATTCAGTTTAAATATTTTTTTATCTTTGCACCCGCCTTATTTACAAGGTGATTGAGTTAAACAGAGAGTGATTATGAAGGAACTGAAAGAATTTACGATTCCTTTTGTGGGATTGAAGTTAGGAGAACATCGGTTTGACTTTAAAATAAGTAAACCGTTCTTTGAGTATTTTGAGTATGAAGAATTTAATGATGTTGACATTAAACTTGATGTATTACTGATCAAAAAAAACACAATGCTAGAGTTTACATTAGCTTTTAAAGGCTTTGTAAATGTGAATTGTGATAGTACAAATGAACCTTTTAATCAAGAAATTAAAGGAGATTATCATTTTGTAGTTAATTTTGGAGAAATTTTTAATAATGAAAATGAGGCTTTGTTAATATTACCTCACGGAAGTTATGAAATTAACATTCAGCAATATATTTATGAAACTATAGTCTTGGCAATACCAAAACGAAAAGTTCATCCAGGAATTGAAGACGGAACGTTAGAATCTGATATACTTATAAAACTTGAAGAATTACGCCCAAAGCAAAACATCAATTTGCAAGAAGGCAAAATAACAGACCCAAGGTGGGACGAATTAAAGAAATTATTAACAGACAAATAAAATAAAGTAATGGCACATCCAAAAAGAAAAATCTCCAGAACAAGAAGAGATAAAAGAAGAACGCATTACAAAGCTACAGCACAACAAATTGCCACAGATCCAACAACTGGAGAAGCTCATTTATATCATAGAGCACATTGGCATGAAGGGAAACTTTACTACCGCGGCCAGATTGTTATCGACGCTGTTGAAGAAGTAGAGGCATAGTAATACTTTTTATAAAAGAATAAAAAACTCCCACAGGTATGGGGGTTTTTTTTGTTTGTCATTGATTTATTTTAAATAAATGACAAAATCAACTACTTTTCGCTTGTTATTGGTGAATTTTTAGTAATTTTCGCCCAGTTTTAAGGCATTTACCCTTATTTACGAAAATAATTCAAATTTATGAGTAAAATCACAGCAGCAATTACAGCAGTAGGTGGCTATGTCCCAGATTATGTTCTCACAAATCAGATCCTGGAAACTTTGGTGGATACTAATGACGAATGGATTACTGCTCGTACAGGAATTAAAGAACGCAGAATATTAAAAGATAAGGAGAAAGGAACTTCATTCCTCGCAATAGAAGCTGCAAAAGACTTATTAAATAAAAGTGGCGTCGATCCTAAAGACATAGATTTAGTATTATTAGTGTCTGTAACGCCAGATATGCCAGTGGCTTCAACAGGAGTTTACGTAGCAACTCAAATAGGAGCTGTCAATGCTTTTTCGTATGATATTATGGCTGCTTGTTCAGGGTTTTTGTATGGAATGTCTACCGCAGCTAGTTATATTGAATCTGGCCGATACAAAAAAATACTTTTAATAGGAGCCGATAAGATGTCTTCCATTGTTAATTATGAAGATAGATCTACATGTATTATTTTTGGGGATGGTGCTGGAGCTGTTCTTTTTGAACCTAATGATGAGGGGTTAGGACTACAAGATGAGTATTTACGGGGTGATGGAGCTGGTAGGCATAGTCTTAAAATTGATGCAGGTGGATCATTATTGCCTCCTTCAGCAGAGACAGTCGCAAATAAAGAACATTTTGTGTTTCAAGATGGGAAAACTGTATTTAAGTATGCAGTAACAAAAATGGCCGATGTTTCAGAAAAAATGTTGCTTCGTAACAACATAACGGGTGATGATTTAGATTGGTTAGTACCTCATCAAGCAAATAATAGAATAATTTCTGCAACTGCTAAAAGAATAGGAATTCCAGATGAAAAAGTAATGAAAAACATTAGTAAGTATGGAAACACTACCTCTGCAACCTTACCTTTATGTCTTTGGGATTATGAAAAAAAACTTAAGAAAGGCGATAATTTAATACTAGCTACTTTTGGTGGAGGATTCACTTGGGGAGCTATGTATTTTAAATGGGCATATAATTCCTAATTATTAATAGAAAATAAAAACCAATAATATGAATTTAAAAGAGATTCAAAACTTAATCAAGTTTGTAGCAAAATCTGGAGCCACAGAAGTTAAGCTCGAGATGAATGATGTAAAAATCACTATTAGAACAGGAGAAAGTCATGCAAAGGGTGAAACTACAATAATTCAACAAGTGCCTACAATGGGTGCTGTAGTACCACAAGCATTCACACAGCCACAAGTTGAAATTACATCATCAGTTGAAACGGAAGCAACATCTGCTAGTGAAGATTCTAATTACATTACCGTAAAATCACCTATCATTGGTACTTTTTACAGAAAATCATCACCAGATCTACCGTCATTTGTTGAGGTTGGTGACACTATAAAAGAAGGAGATGTGCTTTGTATTATAGAAGCAATGAAACTTTTTAATGAAATTGAAAGTGAAGTTGCCGGTAAAATTATAAAAGTTTTAGTTGACGATGCATCACCTGTTGAATTTGATCAACCTTTGTTTTTAGTTGATCCATCTTAATTTGTCAAATCCCCACCCGAGTTTTTGGGATCAAAAATTAAATTTCAATTAAAATAGAATTTAATGTTTGATCTTTAAGGCTGTCGGGATTGAAATTTCAGAAATTATGTTTAAAAAAATATTAATTGCCAATAGAGGAGAAATAGCATTACGGATTATTCGTACTTGTAGAGAGATGGGAATCTTATCTGTTGCTGTTTATTCAAAAGCAGATGAAGAAAGTCTTCACGTACGCTTTGCAGATGAAGCGGTATGTATTGGTCCAGCACCAAGTAGCGAAAGTTATTTAAAAATACCTAATATTATGGCAGCGGCAGAAATAACCAATGCCGATGCTATTCATCCTGGATATGGATTTTTAGCTGAAAACGCTAAATTTTCAAAATTATGTGAAGAACACAATATTAAATTTATTGGTGCTTCTGCAGACATGATTAATAACATGGGAGATAAGGCAAATGCTAAAAAAACCATGGAGGCAGCAGGAGTGCCTACTATTCCTGGAAGTGATGGGATTATAGAATCTTTTGAAGAAGCTGAAAAGCTAGCTAAAGATATGGGCTATCCAGTAATGTTAAAAGCAACTGCTGGAGGTGGGGGAAAAGGAATGAGAGCTGTATGGAAAGAGGAAAATCTTAAAAAAAGCTGGGATGATGCAAGGCAAGAATCTCTAGCTGCATTTAATAATAATGATATGTATATGGAAAAACTCATTGAAGAGCCACGCCATATAGAAATACAAATTGTAGGTGATAGTAGCGGAAAAGCTTGTCATCTTAGCGAAAGAGATTGCTCAATTCAACGACGTCATCAAAAATTGGCAGAGGAAACACCAAGCCCTTTTATGACTAAAAAGCTTCGTAACGAAATGGGAATTGCTGCCGTTAAAGCTGCAGAATCTGTAAAATATGAAGGAGCTGGTACCGTTGAGTTTTTAGTAGATAAGCATCGAAATTTCTACTTTATGGAAATGAATACTCGTATACAAGTAGAACATCCAATTACTGAGCAAGTTATTATTGATTTCGATTTAATAAAAGAACAGATTAAAGTAGCTGCGGGTATTCCAATACTTGGAAAAAATTATATACCAAAACTACATTCTATCGAATGTCGTATTAACGCAGAGGATCCTTATAATGACTTTAGACCCTGTCCAGGAAAGATTACCGAATTAAATTCTCCGGGAGGTCATGGAGTGCGATTAGACACCCATGTTTATGCAGGATATACTATACCGCCTTATTACGATTCTATGATAGCTAAGCTTATAACTACGGCTCAAACACGTGAAGAAGCAATTAGTAAAATGAAAAGAGCTTTAGATGAGTTTGTAATTGAAGGAATAAAAACAACCATTCCATTTCATTTACAATTAATGAATGATCCAGATTTTGCATCAGGTAATTATACCACGGCTTTTATGGATAGCTTTGTTATGCAAGAACCCGAAGAGGAAGAATAAAACTTATTAAAACTCCGAATTATTTACAATTCGGAGTTTTTTTTGCAATTCATTTAAAAGTTTCCCTCCAAGGATAGTTCAATGGAACTTGTTATTCAACATGGAAATAAGTAATTTCATTTTTGTGAAGCGGTTAACTAGATTCTTATTAAAAACTATACTTTGGTTTATTACCCTAAGTATTCTATGGGTATTGGTTTATAAATATGTGCCAGTTCCATATACTCCTTTAATGGCTATTAGGAATATGGAAGGAGATGATTCTTTTAAATTAAAACACCAATGGAAATCTATCGATGAGATTTCTGTGGAACTACAGCTTGCAGTAATTTGTTCTGAAGATCAAAACTTTTTACTTCATAATGGCTTCGATGTAAAAGCAATTAAAGAAGCAATGTTAGAAAATGAGGAGGGAAAAAGACTAAGGGGAGGAAGTACCATTTCACAACAAACAGCAAAAAATATTTTTTTATGGCAGGGAAGAATTTGGTTTCGGAAAGGACTGGAAGCTTGGTTTACGGTAATGATAGAGATGTTTTGGACTAAAGAACGGATTCTAGAAGTTTATCTAAATAGTATTGAAATGGGAGAAGGAGTATTTGGATCCGAAGCAGCAGCTAATTATTGGTTTAATACCTCAGCAAGGAACTTAAATAGAAACCAGGCATCTGCGATAGCTGCCATTTTACCTAACCCTAGAAAATATAAAGCACGTCCAGCCTCTAACTTTATTAATTCTAGAATAAATTGGATACAAAAACAAATGCAAAATTTTGGCAGGTTCAGCCTTAAATAACAAATAATGACCATTTTAGAAATTAAATACAAATTGCAAGAACAATGCTCAGACCTTATTTCTATAAGGCTAGATAGTATTCAAAAAACTATAAAAGACATAGAAACCTCCCTTAAAGAAGAATCTAAAAGCACTAGTGGGGATAAGCACCATACGGGCAGAGCCATGCTTCAGATTGAAAGAGAAAAAGCAGGAAATCAATTAAGGGAAATTGAAAAGGTAATGCGTCAATTAGATAAAGTAGATATAGAAAACTCTTCAGATGTGGCAAGACTAGGGAGTATCGTTAAAACCAATCAAGCTGTGTTTTTTATAAGTATTTCTGTTGGGAAATTAGAAATTAACGATTCCGTTTATTTAGGGGTTGCCCCAAACTCTCCCATTGGATTAAATCTTTTGGGAAAGAAAAAAGGAGAACAATTTAACTTTAACAGTAGGGTATATAAAATAGTAGAAGTTGTCTAAAGGAAATATTGTTTTTTTTGTCATTCAGAGCCTGCTGGCCGGCAAAGCGAAGAATCTCCTTTAAATTTTTTATTTTGAATGACTAAATAGTGTGAATTCAACATGATGTCATTAACAATAAACAAGTTAAGATATATTTGTCATTGTGAGTTTTACTTTTTCAGTAAAATGTGGCAGTCTAATCAAAATATAAAGATTGCCTTGTTACCCGATAAAAATCGGGACTCCTTCGCAATGACACATTTAATAATAAAAGACTATTGCTTAATCTTAGATCCTACTTTTTCAGGAAGTACTCGATAGCCCATATTGTACAAGGTGAATCCAAAAATATCTACATATTGCTCAATGGTTTTACTTACAGGGGTTCCAGCACCATGACCAGCATCGGTTTCAATTCTAATTAAAACTGGATTATTTCCATCTTGTTTTTCCTGAAGTTCAGCAGCAAATTTAAAACTATGTGCAGGAACCACGCGATCATCATGATCTCCAGTTGTAATTAAAGTTGATGGATATTCCACCCCTTTTTTCACATTGTGTACCGGCGAATATCCTTTTAGATATTCAAACATTTCTTTGTTATCATCAGCAGTTCCGTAGTCATAAGCCCAACCCGCACCTGCGGTAAATGTATGGTATCGCAACATATCTAAAACGCCTACAGCTGGCAATGCCACTTTCATTAAATCTGGGCGTTGTGTCATTACGGATCCAACTAATAGGCCTCCATTAGAACCTCCACGAATTGCAAGATAATCTTTGGAAGTATAATTTTTTTCAATTAAATATTCAGCAGCTGCAATAAAATCATCGAACACGTTTTGTTTTTTCATTTGTGTTCCAGCATCATGCCATTCTTTCCCATATTCTCCTCCACCCCTAAGATTAGGGACTGCATAAACACCACCTTGTTCCATCCAAACCGTGTTTGTAATACTAAAAGAAGGTGTTAAGCTAACATTAAACCCTCCATAACCATAAAGAATGGTTGGGTTTTTTCCGTTGCGTTTTAATCCTTTTTTATGCGTAATAATCATCGGAACTTTTGTCCCATCTTTTGAAGTATAAAAAACCTGTTTACTTTCAAAATCATCTGAATTAAAATCTATTTTAGATTTCCTGAATATTTTTGAAGTCCCTTCGGCAACATTATATTTATAAATACTTCCAGGGGTTATATAGTTGGTGAACGAATAGTATAATTCTGTTTCTTCTTTCTTTGAACCGAAACCACTAATGGTTCCAATTCCAGGAAGCTTTACATCTCTAACTAATTTTCCATTATAATCATATTGCTTCACTTTTGATACCGCATCTACCATATATTCTGCAAAGAAAAAACCTCCTCCAGTCGAAGGACTCAATACATTATGAGTCTCAGGAATAAAATCTACCCAATTATCTGAATTGGGGTTTGCTGCATTTACAGTAATTATCTTTTTATTTGGAGCGTTTAAATTGGTTACCAAAAAAAGTTTAGTACCTACATTTTCAATAATATAAGAGGTGCTTTCTGTATGATCTAAAATAGTCACTAAGGCACTATTGGGTTTGGTAAGGTCCTTAATAAATAATTTATTTCCTGAAGTGGAAATACTTGCTGTTATGGTTAAATATCTATTGTCTTCGGAAACATAACCCCCAACATAACGATGTTTTTCTACTTCTGTCCCACCAAAAACAAGTTCGTCTTCTTTTTGCGAAGTCCCTAGTTTGTGATAATATAATTTATGCTGATCTGTTTTTGCAGAGAGCTCGCTACCTTCAGGTTTATCATAGCTAGAATAGTAAAAACCATCGTTTTCTTTCCATGAAAGACCACTAAATTTCACATCGATTAAGGTGTCTTCAATTATTTCTTTGGATTCCGTATTCATGACCAAAACCTTACGCCAATCACTTCCTCCTTCAGAAATACTATAAGCGGCAATTTTTCCATTTTCTGAAAAAGTTAATCCTCCTAACGATATAGTTCCATCCTCCTTAAAAGTATTTGGATCTAAAAACACCTTAGCTGTTTTTGGGTCTTCTCCAGTTTTATATCTATAAATTACATATTGATTTTGGAGTCCATCATTTTTATAAAAATAAGAATAGTCTCCTTCTTTAAAAGGAGCCCCAACTTTTTCATAGTTCCATAGCGCTGTTAATCGTTCTTTTAATTTTTCTCTAAACGGAATTTTATCTAGGTATTTAAAAGTAACTTCATTCTGATTTTCAACCCAGGCTTCTGTTTCTTTGCTTCTGTCATCTTCTAACCAACGGTAGGGATCTTTTACATCGGTCCCAAAATAGTTTGTTACAGTGTCTACTTTCTTCGTTTTTATATAATTCACTTTAATGGATTCATTATTTTGTTGTGCAGATACTACTAGAGAAAAGACAAATAAAAAGGGCAGGAGTATTTTTTTCATAACAATTGATTTGTCACAAAAATAGGGAAAAACAATGGGCTTTTGTACGGTTTTATTTACACAATATTTTGTGCCACAAGATGTTCTGCAATCTGAATTGCATTGGTAGCGGCTCCCTTTCTAAGGTTATCACTCACAATCCACATATTTAAGGTGTTTTCTTGAGATTCATCTCTGCGAATCCTTCCTACAAAAACATCGTCTTTCCCATTGGCATAAATAGGCATTGGGTAGGTAAGGGTGTCAGGATTATCTTGAACCGTAATTCCTGGAGTTTCGTGAAGTATTTTACGAATATTATTGAGGTCAAAATCATTTTCAAAAGCCACATTTACTGCCTCACTATGACCTCCTGCAGTTGGAATTCTAACTGCCGTCGCCGTTATAGAAAAAGAAGAGTCATTTAATATTTTTTGAGGCTCACGAGCCAATTTCATTTCCTCTTTGGTGTATCCGTTTGCTTCAAAATCATCGCAATGTGGTAGCGCATTTTTATGAATTGGATAAGGATAAGCCATTTCATCCTTAATTCCTTTTATTTCATTTTCTAACTGATTTACAGCCTTAACACCCGTACCCGAAACCGATTGATAGGTGGATACTACAACACGTTTCATGGTATACTTTTTATGTAATGGAGCCAATGCCATCACTAATTGTATTGTAGAACAGTTAGGGTTTGCAATAATTTTATCTTCAGAAGTTAACGATGTTGCATTGATTTCTGGTACTACCAATTTTTTAGTAGGATCCATTCTCCAAGCCGAAGAATTATCGATAACCGTAGTTCCCATTTCAGCAAATTTTGGAGCCCATGCTAAAGAAGTATTTCCGCCTGCTGAAAAAATAGCAATATCGGGTTTTTCTGAAACCGCCTCAGAAAGTCCAATAATTGTAATAGGTTTTCCCTTAAAAACAATTTCTTTTCCAATAGATTTTTCCGAAGCAACAGCTAATAATTGAGATACTGGGAAATTACGTTCTTCCAGCATTTTTAGCATTATAGTTCCTACCATTCCAGTAGCTCCAACGACAGCGATTTTCATAGGTGATATTTTTTTTCAAAAATACTGATTAGCAATTACAATTTTCAGAATAAAATGCAAAAAAAAAGAACCTCTTTTGGGTAAAGCATCAGAGAGTTAGGTTAAAACCTGTAGTGTCGAAAAACGATGTTTATTTTAATTGTTTCAAAAATTATTTTCGATAAAACTCACGTTTTACCCTTTGGGATATCGCTGTGATTAATTCATAAGAGATAGAATTATTTTCTTCAGCTAATTTATCTGCCCGATTAGTTTCCCCAAAAATAATCACTTCATCGCCCTCTTTACAATCTAAAGCAGTGATATCAATCATAATCATATCCATACAGACATTTCCAATAATAGGAGCTTTTTGATTGTTAATGGTTACCCAACCTTTTCCATTACCATAATCTCTGCTAATCCCATCTGCATGACCTATAGGAATTGTCGCAGTTTTGATAAAGGCATCGCTTTTAAAAGCTCTACTATAACCCACAGATGCTCCCTTTTCTATATTATGAATTTGAGAAATTACAGATTTTAAAGTTGCCACTGGGGTTAAATATTTGTTTTCTTTTTTTGAATTACCAAATCCATACAAGCCAATTCCTGTTCGGACCATATCAAAATGAGCTTCAGGATAATTAAAGATTCCCGAAGTGTTACACATATGTTTTAAAGGAGTGTAGTTTAATTTCTCGAATAAGTTCTCTGTTATTTTGTTGAAGGAGTTAATTTGATTTAAAGAAAACTCTCTTTCAGATTCATCTTCACTAGCGGCTAGATGAGAAAAAACAGATTTTACTATAATAGATTCTGTTTCCGCTATTTTAGAAATAATAAAATCAACATCATTTTCCCAAAACCCCAATCGATTTAGCCCTGTGTTAAACTTAAGATGAACTGGGTAATTTGTTTGTTTTTTTTCTGAAGCAACAGCTATAAATTGCTTCAAAATATTTGGGCTGTACAAGTTGGGTTCTAGAAAATTATCTATTAAAATTTCAAAATTTACAGGCTGTGGATGCAATACAATTATGGGTGTTTTTATACCAGCATCTCTTAAAACAATTCCTTCTTTTACATAGGCTACAGCAAGATAATTTACACCTAATATAACTAGCTCTTTTGCGATTTCAACAGCATCACTCCCGTAACCATATGCCTTTACAACCCCTAAGATTTTTGTATTCTTATCTGTTTTTGATTTTATATACTGGTAATTATCCACTAAGGCAGTAAGGTTGATTTCTAGAATAGTTTCGTTAGCTTTTGGCATTCGCTAGTCTTGCTTTTTTTCTGGAAGTTCTTCCGGATCTTTTACATTCATTTTGCTTACTTTTTCTCGAAGCATTGCTTTGTAATAAGCAGCTCTGCTAAGGGGTTCGTATTCTTCCACTTCACCTAAAAGGACCAGTTCATTGCTTTTTGCTTTTCTAAAACTATAGTTAGCAAGGTTACCTGTTCGAGTACAAACAGCATGTACCTTAGTAACATATTCTGCGGTAGCCATTAAGGCTGGCATGGGGCCAAATGGATTCCCTTTAAAATCCATATCCAATCCAGCCACGATAACACGAACCCCTCTATTGGCAAGATCGTTACAAACCTTTACTATTTCATCGTCGAAAAACTGAGCTTCATCTATCCCCACAACATCACAATCGTCTGCAAGAATTGGAATATTTGCAGCAGCGGGAACAGGAGTGGAATGAATTTCGTTACTATCGTGAGAAATTACCGTCTCTTCATCATAGCGAGTATCAATCTCGGGCTTAAAAATTTCTACTTTTTGACGTGCAAATTTTGCCCGTTTTAACCTTCGGATAAGTTCTTCCGTTTTACCCGAAAACATTGATCCAGAGATGACTTCGATCCATCCAAATTGTTCTTTTTGATTTACTGTATTTTCGAGAAACATAAAATTAATTTAAACTAAAACAGAATTACTTGACGTTTACATAAAGGTTGTGTAAATTTATAAAAACAAAATAGAAAATTTGCTTTATTTTAATAAGTTATGAAGAAGAAAGTCCTATCCCAAATAAACGCACTGGCTAAGAGTATAATTGCGTCAAAAAACTTAGATATTGCCCAGACAAAACATACGCTAATTCATCTTTACGAAAAACTATCGGTCTTAGAATTCTTGGAAACAAGCGTAGAAACTCAATTTGAAAAATCGGAAAAACAAGCCATAGATTCAAAAACCTATCGGGAAGAAAATTGGTTTCAGGATCCTGAACCAGTACCACAACCCCAACATGAGGATGTTTTGGCAGAACCTTTAATGGATAAAATTAAAGATATTGTTGCACAAATGCCTAATGATGCGAAGAAGGTAGATGAATTGCTAAATAAAATCCTACCCAACAAACAAACGGTAAAAAATGATTTAGAAGAATTTGCGGAAAAATTTCAAGAAATGCCTGTATTTGAAAGAAAACAAAGGGTAGAGGAGGCCTCTTTCCCTGAAAGTAAATCTACTATTATAGAAAAACCCAGGTCTTTAAATGATAAATTGAATTTGGGACTTAACATTGGATTAAACGATCGCTTAGCCTTTATTAAGCATTTATTTAATAACAGTATCGATGACTATACTCGTGTTTTATCTCAAATTAATTCCATGACTTCTTATGAAGAAGCTTCCAGTTTTATTGAAGAAAATATAAAGCCAGATTATAATAATTGGACAGATAAAAACGAATATGAAGAGCGATTTATGGATTTAATCGAAAAACGGTTTAATTAAAATATGGGAAAATTATTTTTAGTTCCTACACCTATAGGTAATTTAAAAGATATCACTTTAAGGGCCTTAGAGGTTTTAAAAGAGGTAGATTTAATCCTTGCTGAAGATACTCGTACAAGTGGCAAACTTCTAAAACATTACGAGATTACTACACAAATGTATTCGCATCATATGCATAATGAGCATAAAACTGTTGCTGGAATTGTACAAAGAATACAAGGGGGAGAAATAATTGCTTTAATAAGCGATGCAGGGACTCCAGCCATCAGTGACCCCGGGTTTTTATTAACCCGTGCCTGCGTTGAAGCTGGAATTGAGGTGGATTGCCTGCCTGGAGCTACAGCATTTGTTCCCGCATTAGTAAATAGCGGTTTGCCTAACAATAAATTTGTATTTGAAGGATTTCTCCCTGTAAAAAAAGGTCGGCAAACCAGATTAAAATTATTGGCCGAAGAATCCAGAACAATTATTTTTTATGAATCTCCACATAAGCTAATCAAAACACTTAACCAATTTCTAGAATATTTTGGTGAAGAGAGGCAAGTTTCTGTTTCTAGAGAAATTACAAAGCTCCACGAAGAAACCATTAGAGGAACCACCAAAGAGGTTTTGGAATATTATACAGCAAAGCCTCCCAAAGGGGAAATTGTAATTGTTCTTGAAGGGATGAAATAATATTTTTATTCACTTAGTATTTTATTTACTTATTAAAAGTAGAGTTATATAAATTTTTAGTAAAAACTTTTGCACCTTGAATATTTAAATGGCCACAATCATAAAACAATTCATCATCATATCCATTAGATAGGTCTATTAAGTTGGGGATTTTATTTTTTAATTTTTCAATATAATTTTTGTTTATTACCTTACTACAAAAAGGAGAAGTATATAGAATTAATTCTATATTATTTTTTTTGCAGATTGTAATTATATCTTCTAGAATTAAATTCTTTTTTGATATTGAATTAGGTAAAACATTAGGAATGGAAATATTATTCCCAAATTTTGGAATAAATAAAAATGTTTCTCTAAAACCAATTCTAGGAGCATAAATAATATATCTATAAAATGGAAAGTAATTAAGGTAATTAAAATTCTCATTATATTTTTTAAAATGACTTTTAATGATTTCATTATTTAAAAAAGGCATAGCATCAGAGGTAGCAAGAATAGAGGAGGATTCAATATTATAATTTGCATCAATTTGTAAAAAAAGCGTTGAAATTGGCTCAAAATTGTCAATTAAAAGGTTTAATTGAAGGAGGTTATCGTTTAAACTAACACCTTCAACGCCAAGATTAATTACATGTTGATTAGATAAGCTTTCAAATAATTCGGTGTCAATATGACTAGCAACTCTTGATGATCCTAAAAAAACAATATCGAATTTTTTATTTTGAGTTTTAAGAGTGTATTGAAGAGAACTTCTAGGGATTGATGATTTATATATTTGAGTATAAATGATGTCTAAAATAAACATTATAAAAAACAGAAATATAATAATAGAAACCACAACCCTAATAAATTTTCTCATAATTGTTTAAAATTGAAAATAGATAAATTCACTTGAATTTGCAAAAGCACCGAGGACTATTAATCCAAGTAATATTATTATTAATTTTATAATCCGCCATTTTCCAAAAAAAGGATGTTCCTTTTCTCTTGAATTCCATTCGAACAAAATAAACCCAAAAATTAAAATCATTAATTCTGGAGTATATCGCCTAATTAATAAATATTGAAATCCCCCTTCAAAATTGAAAGAAAATAATAGTTTCAAATAATTAATTGCATCTATTAAAGATTCAGATCTAAAAACCACCCACCCAATCATTATTATTATAAAAGTTGTTACCATTGAAATAAATTCCAAAACATTTGGGAACTGTTTTCCTTTGGCCACTATTTCTATATTTCTTCTATTCCTTTTTGTTAATAGAAGAGGAATAAAACAGATCGCGTTTAAGCCTCCCCATATAATAAATGTCCAATTTGCACCATGCCAGAATCCACTAACAAGAAAAACAATAAACACATTTCTCAAAATAAATAAGGTTGAACCCCTACTACCACCTAATGGGATATATAAATAATCTCTAAACCATGAGGTTAAAGAAATATGCCATCTTCTCCAGAACTCTGCTATATCTCTTGAAAAATAAGGGAAATTAAAATTCTTTTTTAAGTCAATTCCAAACAATTTTGAAGTCCCTATTGCAATATCTGAATAACCACTAAAGTCCCCATAAATTTGAAATGAAAAATAAATTGCTCCCATCAATAAACTTATGGAGTTCATATTTTCATAGTCTCCGAAAATTTCATTGGCATATGCAGCACATGAATCTGCAATGACAATTTTTTTGAATAAACCCCAAATTATTAGATGAATTCCATCCACTCCTTTGTGATAATCAAAATTCCTTTTTTTGTAAAATTGAGGAAGTAAATTGGTTGCTCTTTCAATAGGTCCTGCTACTAATTGAGGGAAGAAACTCACAAAAGCAGCAAATGAAATAAAATCCTTCGTGGGTTCTAGTTTATTTTTATAAACATCTATGGTATAACTCAAAGATTGAAAGGTGTAAAAACTAATTCCAACAGGTAAAATTATATTTAATGAACTTCCTTGAAATGTTACTCCAAAAAATGAAAAAGCTTCTATAAAGTTATCTAAAAAAAAATTGTAATATTTAAAAAACCCTAGAAACCCTAAATTAACAAATATGCTTATTAGCAATAATTTTTTCCTAGTCCTTTTCTTTTTTTCTATTGAAAGGGCAATTCCTAGAAAATAATCAACAATGGTACTAAAAAGAATCAGGGACAAAAACCTCCAATCCCACCAACCATAAAAAATATAACTTGAAACTACTACTACTAAATTCTGACTATTTTTAGATTTATTAAAAATAAACCAATAAAGTATAAATACCAATGGTAGAAATAGTGCAAAATCTATTGAGTTAAAAAGCATTTAATTTAATTATTTTTAATCATGTTTCCCTTTATTCCAACCGTGCTTTCCTAAATACTGTTCTCCACTTTCTACGGCACCTTCTTCAATGGATGTCCCCATAGAATCGTTCCAACGGTTAAGATATCCAAATAATGAGATAACCCCTAACATTTCCACTATTTCCCCTTCGTCCCAATGTTGATATAAACGAGATTTAATTTCATCATCCACAGCATTTGGCACTAAGGAGGCAGCAAGCGAAAAATCTAATGCAGCTCTTTCGGCTTCAGAAAAAGCAGAATGCATACGATATTCCCAAATATTATCCAACTGCTCTTGTTCTGCGCCATATCGTTCTGCAGCGCGTATCGCATGAGCTTGACAGTAGCGACAACCCGTTGCATTACTACTAACCCAAGCAATCATTCTTTTTAAGGCAGAAGTTACTTTCCCTTCATTTGCCATAACTGCTTTGTTGAGGTTGATAAATGCCTTGCTTATGGCAGGGCGATGTTGCATAGTAAGTACACTATTTGGGCAAAAACCAAGGGTCTCATTAAAGAAATCTGCTAATTGTTTGGTTTCTGGACTATGGTCTGGAGTTAAGGGGTTTACTAATGCCATTGGGTTGGAATATTGGTGAAAAACAAATCTAAAGTTTTGTGTTGTCTCTTGCAAGAAATTAGAGAAACAAAGGTGTTTCTCTTATAGGCAATATCTGTCTAAAATCATTTAAAGACTAAATGGTATTTTGTAACTTTGCATTTTAATATTTAATTATTCGAACTTTAACTAATTTATAGTATGGCAAATCATAAAGTCACCACCACTTGGAAAGAAAATATGCTTTTAGAATCTGATAATCCACACGGAAACCATGTGCTAATGGAAGCCGACACCGATTTTGGAGGTTCTAATCAGGGATTAAATCCAAAGGCTTTAATGCTATCTTCATTAGGGGGATGTACGGCACTAGATGTTGTGGCATTATTAAAAAAAATGCGTGTTGAGGTAGATGATTTTAATGTTGTTGTTAACGGAGAACTAACCGAAGAACATCCAAAATACTACCATAAAGTAAGTGTAGATTATTACTTTAAAGGAATAGATTTAAACGAGGATAAAATTAAAAAAGCGGTTTCTTTGTCTGAAGAAAGGTATTGCGGGGTGATTGACATGTTTCGGAAATTCGCGGAACTAAGTCTTACCATTCATATCAACGAATAGGGGTTTTTATAAATATTTTTTTCTATTTTTACTATTACTTCCCAAAACAATAAATACCAAATCACGAATTCCATTAAATTCAATTGGATTTCGGAAATTGTATTTTATAATTTGCTAGAACTTATGCGTTGGACATTAAAACCAATACCAGTTAAAGAAAAAGTAGATCAGCTTTCTAAAGAGCTCCAAGTAGACCCTTCTATTGCTTCGTTATTGGCGCAACGAGGGATAGAAACCTATGAAGCTTCTAAAAACTTTTTTCGTCCCGACATCAACGATTTACACGATCCATTTTTAATGAAGGATATGGATAAAGCGGTGGAAAGAATAGAAGCTGCTATTTCCAATAAAGAAAATATATTGGTTTATGGCGATTACGATGTGGATGGCACTACCAGTGTAGCTTTATTGTCTTCCTATTTATTAACCTATTATCCAAATGTGGCAACTTATATTCCAGATCGATATGGGGAAGGCTATGGAATTTCATATAAAGGAATTGATTTTGCTGAAGACAATGATTTTTCATTAATTATTGCTTTAGACTGTGGAATAAAAGCAATAGATAAGGTAAAATATGCTTCGGATAAAGGAATCGATTTTATCATCTGTGATCACCACCGACCAGGAAAAGAAATACCAAAAGCCAAAGCAGTTTTGGACCCTAAACGGGAAGATTGCGACTATCCATTTAAAGAATTATGTGGATGTGGTGTTGGATTTAAATTGATTCAGGCCCTTTCAGAAAAAAGAGGACTAGAAATTAATGATTTACTATTATACTTGGATTTAGTTGCCACTGCAATTGGAGCGGATATAGTTCCTATTACAGGGGAAAATAGAATTCTGGCCTATCACGGACTACTGGTAATAAACAAAAATCCTCGCCCAGGATTTAAAGCAATTCTGCAACAAGTAAAAAAAGAAACTTTAACCATTACCGATGTGGTTTTTATTATTGCTCCACGCATCAATGCAGCTGGAAGAATGAAGCATGGAAATCATGCTGTAACCTTATTAAGTGAAACTGATTACAATTTAGCTGCTGAATATGCCGCTGAAATAGACCATTATAATTCTGACAGGCGTGAAACGGACAAACGAATTACTAAAGAAGCTTTGGCTCAAATTGAAGAACAAAAAGAACAGAAAGGGTTTACTACTGTTGTTTACCATGAAACTTGGCATAAAGGTGTTATTGGTATTGTGGCTTCTAGACTAATAGAAACCTATTATCGTCCTACGTTGGTGTTTACCAAAAGTGGAAATAAATTGGCAGCTTCGGCTAGATCTGTTAAAGGGTTTGATGTCTATAATGCTTTGGAAGGATGTTCTGAATTTATAGAACAGTTTGGAGGACATAAATATGCAGCGGGCTTAACCCTATTAGAAGAAAACTACGAAGGCTTTAAAGCACAATTTGAAAAAGTAGTTTCAGAAACTATTGATCCAAAATTATTAATTCCAGAAGTGACTATTGATACACAGATTAATTTTAAAGACATTACACCAAAATTTTATAGAATTTTAAGTCAGTTTGCGCCTTTTGGCCCTGGAAATATGACTCCTGTTTTTATGTCTGAAGATTTACAAGATACAGGATATGGTAAATGTGTTGGAGAAGAAAAAACACATTTACGATGTACGGTAACACAAAACGGATTTGGGAAACTTGTGGGCATTGGTTTTGGAATGGGAGATAAGGTGGATTTAATTAAGGATCAGAAACGGTTTAAAGCTGCGTATTCGCTAGATGAAAACCATTGGAATGGGACAGTAAGCTTACAATTGAAGCTTAAGGATATCAAAGATTAGAAATAGTCATGTAAATTTGCTTTTTGATTTACATTTTCTAGCTAAGATTTATGAGTAAAAAAGATCCTTACGCAGCCTTACGGTTTAAAGAATTCAATATTTTTTTATTAGTTCGATTTGCCTTGGTTTTTGCCTGGTCTATGCAGTTCATCATTATAGAATGGGAAGTGTACAGCATTACTAAAAATCCGCTTTCTTTAGGGATTATAGGTTTAATGGAAGTGATTCCTGCTGTTTCCATGGCATTATTTGCAGGTCATCTCGTGGATCAAAAAGAAAAAAGAGGCTTGCTAATTAAATGTATCATTGGCTTCTCCATAATTAGCACGGGATTATTTTTACTTACTTGGCCTAAGACTGCAGGGGAGTTTTCTTCCAATACTATATTATACGGAATTTACTTTATGGTGTTTTTAGGAGGATTTGTACGGGCATTTATCGGTCCAACGATATTTTCGTTAACCGCATTGATCGTTCCTAAAAGAGTATATCCAAACGCTGCGACCTGGAGTAGTTCAACTTGGCAAATGGCTGCCGTTTTAGGACCAGCTTTAGCAGGGTTTTCTATTCATTGGATGGGTGTTCATTGGTCGATGTGTTTAATTATTGCTTTTTCATTTGTGGCATTAATTGGTTTACTGAAAATTTCAAAAAAACCCATTTTAAATCCAAAGATTGGAGAGCCAGTA
>MAAC01011806.1_pt1 | contig 41924 bp, 35 predicted proteins | sample 1115981 | NCBI WGS metagenome assembly MAAC01 (sample SAMN04961126, study PRJNA320927) | seawater metagenome | isolation source: sample BD02T64 sea water enriched with oil for 64 days | place: USA:Gulf of Mexico | collected 2013-07-27 | reverse complement strand
GTCATACCGTACATCCTGTACATAAAAAACGCGCAATTAAGCGCGTTTTTTAACTCAACAGGAAAGCAATTCTAGCTTAAGACAAACCAAAGTAAGCCAGTACCTAAGATGAGTCGATAAATCACAAAAGGCATCATGCCAAGCTTACCAACGATAATAAGAAAGTAATGAATACAAGCATATGCACTGATAAAGGCGAGCACACTACCTAAACCTAAAACTTGCCAATCAACTGCTTCTGTTGATGAAATTAATTTATAAGTTAAATAACCGCCTGGCATGATGATGCCAGGAATAGACAATAGAAATGAAAAACGAGCTGCATTTTCTTTACTTAAACCCAGCATCATACCCAATGTCATGGTTATTCCAGAGCGTGACGTCCCCGGAATTAATGCCAATGCTTGTGATAGGCCAATAATCAAAGCACCTTTGAGCCCTAATTCTTCAACACTGACATTTTCTTTCGCTTTAATATCCGCAAAGCCAAGTAAGAGACCAAAAACAATAGTGGATATTGCAATTACCGCTGCAGAACGTAAGTTTTCATCTATAAAATCATGACCAAAGAAACCAAATAACCCTAAAGGGATTGACGCAAGTAAAATCCACCACGCAAGTTTACCGTCAAAACTATTGTTATTCTTTTCAGGTCCAATGCCTACTGTACCAAACCATGCTACGGCCATGGTGCCGACCTCTTTACGAAAATAAAGTACAACGGCTAATAACGTTCCTACATGTAATGCAACATCGAGTGCTTGACCTTGGTCTTCCCAACCGAGTACAGCAGAAGGAAGTATCAAGTGTGCAGAACTTGAGATGGGTAAAAATTCAGTCAGCCCTTGAACAAGCGCTAGTAAAAAAACTTCTATCGTTGTCATGTCTATTTATCTTCCGTGGGTATTGACCAAGTCAGTGGTACTGTTTCTAGGTGTTGTGTGGTTTTATCGAACGCTTGCCACATTTGCTGGTAGGTCAATTTTAACAATGGATGAACCGTATCAGCGGCAATTTCAGCAAGGGGCCATAAAACAAACGCGTTAAAAGCAATTTCGTCTCTCGGTATTTGCACAGGCTGGCTAAGTATCAATTCGTCATATAATAAAATATCGAGATCTAAAGTACGTGGACTAAATTTTTTTGCGTTTAATGCCCGTCCATATTGATATTCGATATTTCTCAGTGTGTCACTTAATACTTCAATCGTCAGTTTTGTTTGAAAGCCGACCACCATATTATAAAAAGGTGAACCATCAAAACCAACCGCTTCACTTTCAAACAATGAAGATAATCTCAGCTCACCAAAATGTTGGTATAAAGCGTTCAAACCATTCGATAGGTTTTCTTGGCGATTAACATTGGTACCTATAGACAGATAAACTTGCGCCATTACGATTGATGCCCTCTTTCAATTTCAACACCAACAGATTGAGCATTGTGCACTGCGCCAGGCTTCCCTACCTTTAATTTCAGCCATGGTATCTGATATTTCTCCATCAAAAATGCCGCTAATCGTTCCGCTAACGTTTCTAATAAATCAACCGGGTTTTTATTGGCAAAGAGTGAAATTTGCTCCGAGATATCAGCATAATCAAGGGTTTTATCAAGTTCATCATTAATCGCTGCCTTTGAGGTATGCCAACCCATCGCGAGATCTATCACAAGGGTTTGCTTAATTTCTTTTTCCCATTGAAAGAATCCTATGGTTGTTTGAATGCTCAAACCTTGAATAAATACTTTATCCATACTAATAACTCATAATGAAAATCGCTAAAATTGCGATTAAATAAATATTTTGCGAGTTTACCTGCCTAACAGTAGAAAAACTAGTTTAGTAAGGGATACAATGGTGATAGGTTCATTAATTGCTAACTTAGTATTTTTAAGGAAAGGTTATTTAGATGTTATTGCTTACACTTGCTTTGACCATTGCTGCCTATTTATTAGGCTCAGTATCAAGTGCGATTTTAGTATGCAAATTATTAAACCTTCCTGATCCAAGAACCAAGGGTTCAAATAACCCCGGTGCGACCAATGTTTATCGAATTGGCGGTAAACTCGCGGCAGCTTCGGTATTAGCTTTTGATATTTTAAAAGGCACTATTCCGGTTTGGGGAGCTTATTTTTTAAACGTTGAACCTATTTATTTAGGCATCATCGCACTATCGACCTGCTTAGGGCATATGTTCCCCATTTTTTTCGATTTTAAAGGGGGAAAGGCTGTTTCTACAGCCTTTGGTGTTTTGCTACCTATAGGTTTAGATTTAGGGTTTTTATTAATTCTTACTTGGGTGATAACGGCAAGATTGAGTCGTTTTTCTAGCCTAGCCGCAATTGTTGCCCTCAGCCTCGCGCCTTTTTATACTTGGCTTCTTAAACCTATCTATACCTATCCTGTGATCATGTTATCAATATTGATTATCTTCCGTCATAAAGACAATATTATCCGTCTGATAAAAGGCACTGAACCTAAGCTCAATAAAAAGATATAACTACTATACCGCTGACTTAAACCGCAGACTTAAACCGCAGACTTAAACCGCAGATAAGGTATCTAACGGCCAACGTGGTGTGGCTTTAAAGGTTAAATCTGTATCTACTCCGGCTTTTAATCGTTGCAAGCCGGCAAACGCAATCATCGCACCATTATCAGTACAAAACTCTGGGCGTGGATAATAAACCTTGCCACCGATTTTAGCCGTAATTTGCGATAATTTAAGACGTAACGCAGTATTGGCACTGACACCACCAGCAATCACTAAACGCTTTAACTGGCATTGTTCAAGTGCTCTTCGACATTTTATTGCTAAAGTATCAACCACTGCTTCTTGAAACGCATAAGCCACATCCGCATGAGTTTGTTCATCCATTACAGTGTGCAACGCAATCTCTTTACGAATAGCAGTAGCTGTTGCTGTTTTTAAACCGCTAAAACTAAAATCTAATCCGGGTCGGTCAGTCATCGGGCGTGGGAATTTAAAACGACCTTGAATACCATTTTCTGCCATTTTAGAAAGCGCCGGTCCTCCGGGGTAATCTAAGCCTAATAACTTTGCGGTTTTATCGAAGGCTTCACCTGCAGCATCATCAACAGATTCACCTAATAACTCATATTGACCAATGCCATCCACTCGCACTAACATGGTATGACCGCCTGAAACCAATAACGCGACAAAAGGAAACTCAGGCACATCATCTTCTAACATTGGCGCGAGTAAATGCCCTTCCATATGATGAACAGGGACTGCAGGTAGATTCCAGCCATAAGCAAGACTACGGCCTATTGAACAGCCTACTAATAATGCGCCAACTAAGCCTGGTCCTGCCGTATAAGCAACACCATCTAAATCTTGAGGGGTTAAATTCGCATCCGCTAATACTTCTTTAATTAAAGGGATCGTTTTTCTAACATGATCACGTGATGCTAATTCTGGCACCACCCCGCCATAATCGGCATGTACCGCTATTTGGCTATAAAGGCGATGCGACATTATGCCTTGTTCATCATCATAAATGGCGATACCTGTTTCATCACAGGATGTTTCTATACCCAAAATTCGCATTATTTTTAAACCTAAAAAGCAGATAGGCGGCGATTTTACCTACTTAGTACACTTTTCTCCAGACAATTTCATTTATAACTTTACAAGTGCACGGGCTTGGCTTTAGAATACGTCACCAATTTTTAATAGAGTGGGTGAAGATGAAGCCATGAGGCTGAAATCGGACACCAATTTATATAGATTTATAACTAAGGTAAAACAGTACAATGCCAGTAATTAAAGTAAGAGAAAACGAACCATTTGACGTAGCATTACGTCGTTTTAAACGTTCATGTGAAAAAGCAGGAATCCTTTCAGAAGTTCGTCGTCGCGAATGTTATGAAAAGCCAACTTGGGAACGTAAGCGTAAAAAAGCAGCCGCAGTTAAACGTGCCGCTAAAAAGCTTTCTCGTGAGAACGCTCGTCGCGTTCGCATGTACTAAGTAAACCTTAGTTAATTTTTGAGTCTACTAGAATTAGTAATATGAGCTTACTCATACAACTCAAAGAAGAAATGAAAAACGCCATGCGCGCCAAAGACAAATTACGTCTTGGTGTTATCCGTATGGCGTTATCTTCGATCAAGCAAGCCGAAATTGATCACAAAACCGAAGCAACAGACGATAATATCATTGCTATTTTGACCAAGATGGTTAAACAACGCAAAGAGTCTATCAAAATGTTTACCGACGGTGGTCGTGACGATATGGCTGCTACTGAAGCAGCAGAAGTAGAGGCGATAAAAGATTTTCTTCCTCAACCTCTCACTCAAGAAGAAATTAAACAACTGATTGATAATGCAGTTGCCGACTCCGGTGCAGCGTCTATGGCTGACATGGGAAAGGTAATGGCAATCTTGAAACCTGCAATGCAGGGTAAAGCTGACATGGGTGCGATAAGCGGCCAAGTAAGAGCAGCTTTAAATAGTTAATGTTTTTGAGAATTCGGTAACATCGAGAATTAAAACCGCACCTTTTTAGATGCGGTTTTTTTATATTTACTATAAAGTACAAGCTCTGTTTTCTTATTACAAAATAGGTTATTAATTTTAATGGCAGGAATGATCCCAAGACAATTTATTGACGACTTATTAGCACGCGCTGATATCGTAGAATTAATTGATTCCCGTGTGCCGTTAAAAAAGGCGGGTAAAAACTACCAAGCCTGTTGCCCTTTTCATACCGAAAAATCGCCTTCTTTTAGTGTCAGTCAAGATAAACAATTTTATCATTGTTTTGGTTGTGGCGAACATGGCAATGCAATTTCATTCCTAATGGAATTTGACCGCTTAGAGTTCCCCGATGCCATTGAAGAGCTAGCTTCCCATTACAATATGGAAGTGCCACGAGAACAAAACAATCAATCGCCGGCACAAATTCAACAACAGCAACAAGCTTATCAGCAAAAACAAGATGACTATGAACTGTTAACCAATATAAGTCACTTCTACCAAAAGCAATTAAAAACAGCAGAAGATAAATCCATTGCTATCGACTACTTAAAAGGCCGTGGTTTAAGTGGTGAAATCGCGAAAACATTTGGCATTGGCTATATTAGCGATAACTGGGATGGCATGATGAATGCCTTTGGCAATAATCAAAACGATACCCAACAGTTAATTGATTTAGGCATGGCCATTCAAGGGGATAAAAATAAGCCTTACGATCGTTTTCGTGGCAGGATCATGTTTCCAATCCGCGATAAACGCGGCAGAACAATCGGTTTTGGTGGTCGAGTATTGGGTGACGGTACACCAAAATACCTCAACTCTCCTGAAACGCGCATTTATCATAAAGGCCAAGAGTTATACGGATTGTTTGAAGCGAAACAAGCCAATAAAAAACTTAACCGCATAGTGATAGTTGAAGGTTATATGGACGTTGTTGCCCTAGCCCAACACGGCGTTAACTATGCCGTAGCATCGCTTGGTACCGCAACAACCCCTGAGCAATTACAAACACTTTTTAGAACCGTAAAAGAAATTATCTGTTGTTATGATGGTGACCGAGCAGGGCGTGATGCCGCTTGGCGTGCCATGGACAATGCTTTACCTTTTATTCAAGATGGTTTTACCTTAAAGTTTGTTTTTTTACCGGATGGAGAAGACCCAGACACACTTATTCGTGATCAGGGTCAACAAGCCTTTGAAACCATTTTAGATCAAGCAAAACCACTCACTGAGTTTTTATTTGAACATCAAATGCAGCTAGTAGATATGAACTCATTGGAAGGCCGTGCTGGTTTATTAGAATCATTTCAACCGTATTTAGCAAAAATGCCAGACAGTACTATTAAAGATGTAATCAAAACTAAACTCGCTAATAATTTTGGTGCTGGCAGTGATCAACAACTGGCAAAATTAAATAAAACCACCACATCTTCGAGTGTACAAAAAGCCAAACAAAAAACCACTAAAATCACTCCTGTTCGTTTAGCTATTGCATTATTACTAGAGCATCCCCATATAGTAAACGCACTGCCTGATCCGTCAATTTTAGCTCAATTAGAAATGCCAGGGATCGCATTGCTTAACCAATTGATTTCATTATGTAAAGAAAATGAAAAAGCCAATAGTGCTCAATTAGTTGAATACTTCAGAGGCACACCTGAAGGTAAGCAGTTAACTAAGTTAATGTGCTGGCAACACCATGTGGTAGAAGAAGCCGCAGAAGGCGTATTTTTAGATAGTATAGAAAAATTATTAGACAATTTTGTTGAGCAACGCACCGAAGTTTTGTTGCAAAAAGCAAGAGCAGGACAAATGAGTTCTGCTGAAAAACAAGAACTGCAAGCGTTATTAAATGCATAAAAACATTTAAAACCCATTAAAACTAAATAACCTTGCTATAATTTACTGAATAACTAATAAGCTACGACTTTATCGCTGGTAATTTTACATACGATTTGTTAAAATTTCCGGCTTATTTTTCGTAATTTGATAGCCAGAAAAAGGTGGACCCTCGTCAATGGATCAAGCCCCACAATCTAGACTTAAAGAGTTAATAATCAAAGGTAAAGAACAAGGTTATTTAACTTTTGACCAAGTTAACGATCATCTCCCTCAGGATATAATTGATTCTGATCAGGTTGAAGATATTGTTCGTATGATTAACGACATGGGTATTAAGGTATTTGAAAATGCACCTGATGCCGATACGTTAATGATGACCGAAGGCAATACCGATGAAGATGCTGCCGAGGCTGCTGCTCAAGCACTTGCTACGGTAGAAAGCGAAATAGGCAGAACAACAGATCCCGTACGTATGTATATGCGTGAAATGGGAACCGTTGAACTTCTTACCCGTAAAGGCGAAATCGTAATCGCCAAGCGTATTGAAGAAGGGATTAAAGAAGTTCAGCGTAGTGTTTCTGAATTTCCTCCAGCCATCAATTATTTATTAGAACAATGGGATAACTTTGAAGCTGAAGAAGCTCGCTTAAGTGACATCATTGTTGGCTTTTTAGATCCTGATGCCGTAGAAGAAGAAATTCCAGTCGCTGCAACTCATATCGGCTCAGAGCTCACTAATGAACAGCTTAAAGATGAAGATGGAAAATCTTCAGACAGTGACGATGAAGACGAAGAAGAAGAAGATACCGGTCCTTGTCCTGAAGAAGCAAGAGAGAAATTTACTGCTCTTCGTGAAGCCTATGAAAATGCAAACAATATTATTGAAGCTAAAGGTCGTGGTCATGCTGATGCACAAGCAGGCATTGATGCGTTAGCTGAAGTATTTAAAGAGTTTCGTTTAATACCAAAAGTTTTTGATAAATTAGTGAAAAACATGCGCAACGTGATGGATCGTTTACGTATCCAAGAACGTTTGATCATGAAACATTGTGTTGTTGGTGCAGGTATGCCAAAAACAACTTTCATTAAAATTTTTCCAGGCAATGAAACATCAAAATGCTGGTTTGAAGAACAAAAGAATGCAGGTTTACCTCATTCTGCCAGAATGGCCGATATTGAATTAGACGTTGAACGCTGTATTTACAAACTCAACATGCTTGAAGAAGAAACCTTCTTAAATGTACATGGCATAAAAGACATTAACCGTCGTATGTCAATTGGCGAAGCAAAAGCTCGCCGTGCGAAAAAAGAAATGGTGGAAGCTAACTTACGTTTAGTTATTTCAATCGCGAAAAAATATACCAACCGTGGTTTACAATTCTTAGATTTGATCCAAGAAGGTAATATCGGCTTAATGAAAGCGGTTGATAAGTTTGAATACCGTCGTGGTTATAAGTTCTCAACTTATGCAACATGGTGGATACGCCAAGCAATCACCCGTTCAATAGCTGACCAAGCACGTACTATTCGTATTCCTGTGCATATGATTGAAACGATTAATAAATTAAATCGTATTTCTCGTCAAATGTTACAAGAAATGGGACGTGAGCCAACACCTGAAGAATTAGCTGAACGCATGATCATGCCTGAAGATAAAATTCGTAAGGTATTGAAAATAGCTAAAGAGCCAATTTCAATGGAAACACCTATTGGTGACGATGAAGATTCGCACTTAGGTGACTTTATTGAAGATGGTAGTGGCGAATTACCTGTTGATTCTGCAACGTCTGAAAACTTAAAAGATGCTACACATGAAGTACTTGCTGGTTTGACCGCACGTGAAGCTAAAGTTTTAAGAATGCGTTTTGGTATTGATATGAATACCGACCATACGTTGGAAGAAGTAGGTAAGCAGTTTGACGTAACTCGTGAACGTATTCGTCAAATTGAAGCAAAAGCGTTACGTAAACTACGTCACCCTTCTCGCTCTGAGCAACTTAAGAGTTTCTTAGACGGCGAATAAATGATTTAGCACCTTTAAATCATTTACATAAATCCAGCCAATCGGCTGGATTTTTTTTATCATAATTTTGCAAGGATAAATCCTCGCCCACAGAGATGGATTTGGTTGGTTGTAGACAAGGTTTTAACCTTGTGAATGTAATGGGTATTTTGCAAGGATAAATCCTCGCCCACAGAGATGGATTTGGTTGGTTGTAGACAAGGTTTTAACCTTGTGAATTCAATGGGTATTTTGCAAGGATAAATCCTCGCCCACAGAGATGGATTTGGTTGGTTGTAGACAAGGTTTTAACCTTGTGATTTTAATCATTGAATTGCAAGGATAAATCCTCGCCCACAGAGATGGATTTGGTTGGTTGTAGACAAGGTTTTAACCTTGTGAATGCACATTGAATTTACAAATTAGGATCTGCATGTTGTTGATCCACTAAAAATGACTGATCGGTTAAGGTTTGCAAAAACGCTAATAAATCTACCTTGTCTTGCTCACTCATTTCAAAACCTTTAATAAACGGCGACTTTAACGGATTATTTCTACCATCTCCTTGGTACTTGCCTTCAATTACATTTCGTCCTCCTGCTGCGTAAAAATCTAATACCGCTGACAACGTGTCGATACTACCATCGTGCATATATGGAGCTGAAACAGCTATATTCCGTAAGGTAGGTGCACGAAATCGACCATTATCTCTTGGCAACGTTGATATCTCAGCAAGGCCAATATCTTCTTTGGGATAACCCTGCTGCTCTGATAGAAAATATAATCCTGTATTATGAAATGGTCTGCGATCAATGATTTGCTGCTCATGACTGGTCGATTGGGTAAAATTAAATCCACCATGACAATGATGACATTCTAGCTTTTCTGAAAAGAACAAATTCATACCACGAAGTGCTGAGTCTGAAATAGCATCATCATCACCAGCATATGCATATTGATCGAAAGGCGATTGAAGCGATATTAGGCTACGAACAAAGCTTGCTAAGGCTTTAACGATCAAATCAAAACTCACTTTCTCGTCAGGAAAAGCGCTTTGAAATAATAATTGATATCGCTCGGTATTAAATCGCGCTAATACTTCATCATCATGACCTGTTATCCCCATTTCGATAGGAAACTCGCCAAACATAGGCACTAAAATTTGTCGCTCTAGCGTTGTTAAACCATCATGTGCCCACGTTAATGTTTTGTTATAAGCAATATTGACTAACGCAGGAGAGTTTCTTCGATGTAGCTGCCCGGTGCTACCTATCGAGGTTGTTTTATTTTCAGCAAAAGCTAAGGATTGCTGATGGCAACTTGCACAGGACTGTTGCTGATTAAAAGATAAATTATCATCATAAAAAATAGCACGACCTAATTGCACTTTAGCCTCTGACATCTGATTTTCTATTGGGACTTGTGGCTTAGGAAAACCTTCAGGGACCGGCCATTGGTAATTTTCACTTGTAGTTGGTTGGCGATCACAAGCAAGCAACAAAGATGTTAAAAGAAAAACCATAAGCCATTTAGTCATGTCGACTCGCCTTAAAGACTTGTTGTTCATTGCCCATCATATTGTTGAATAACTGCTGACAAGTCACATTGTTAGGCGCAGACAAGCAACGACTATCTGCATTGAGATTAATTCCCTCCAACAACTGGGCAAGATCAAACATTATCTCCCCCTTGTTATCAAGATCAAATTCCACATAAATACGGTTAGGTTGAGCACATTCATTAGCTGGCGACCTCATCACACTAGCTGATTCACAGCCTGTTGAGCCTAAATGAAAGAGCCAATTATCATCATCACTTTTCATCTCTAAACGTAAAAACTTATGCCCTGTTTGCCACACCCAAAACATTGATGATTCATTCAAAGGACTCGTTTGTGTTAAAGGATTTAAGTGATTATCTTTAAATGGAATACCAACCATGAAGCGGATTCGCTCAACGTTTTTTATGTCTATGGCTGATTTAAAATCTAACTGCCAACGACCATTTTGGGCACTGTTATTTGTTAAACAATCCTCCCCCAGTAAAGCAATATTACTTGTTTGCTGAGCGTTTTCTTTCATTTCCCATAAGCGCCATTGACCGTTATTGTTTTTCACTGCCACTTGGCTAATAAAAAATTGCAGAGTTTGATACTGCCAAATTTTATCATCAATATTTAATAAAGAATGACAACTGAGCCTTTGTTGTTTAAACATTGGCGAGACAGTTAAAGTTGATTGGCCAGAATTATCCGAGCAACCACCAGTTACAAAGACAAACATACCTAAAATTATCAAACGCCACATATAAATCTCTTTGGTAAAATAAAAATTCAGCAAATCCAGATGAAAATACACTAAAAATACTCTATGCTCAAAAACTAGCACACGTTATCACTTTACAGGTAAACTGATATTTTTCATCCATTTAATATTAAAAAAGGAACACCATGAACAAAACTTCAAAAATGTCAGCATTGTTATTTATGTTTTTTGTTATGGGTTCAGCTCAAGGACATTCAGAGCATGACAAAGCCCGCTATGTATCAGTTACAGGCCAAGATAAAAATGGTTGTGATAATGTTTTAAGGCCATGTAAGTCTATTGCCTATGCAGTAAAACAAGCCAATAAGGGTGATAAAATTCTCGTTTCGTCTGGTCGTTATTCAGTTGACTCAGTTGATGAAATATTTTATTTAAAAAGCGATTTGGTCCCTGTATTAGGGGGTTATAATCGCTTTGACCATTTTCAATCTCAAAGCCCACAATCCAATGTTACCACCCTGACAAATGTACCAGCAGAGATGGTCAGCGACTTACGTTCAAAAGGCTTTAATGTATTAGCTGACGGTAAGTCGTTTGCCAACAATAGTGAGCTCACCAACAAACTCAGTCGTTATAGTCAGCTCAGCAATAGCCAAAGTAATGAAGTATGTACCAACGGTAAAGCCGATATTTTTGACTGTTCAAATGTTGATTTGCTCGCTCATCTGCCCTTAACGCAAATGTCGAGTGACCCACATGCTGGTAGCGATATTTGGGGACATGTAGATCTCAACTCAGGTAAAGAATATGCATTAATGGGATTATATGACGGTATTATTATTGTCGATGTTACTGATCCTATTGCACCAAAGGAAGTAGGCACTATTGATGGTGTATTTTCAAGTTGGCGTGATGTCAAAGTATATCAATATTTCGACGACAGCATTAATTTATGGCAAGCCTATGCCTATGCAACCACCGAAGGGGCCAATGATGGAACAACAGATTATGTCACTATTATTGATCTCAATAATTTGCCTAATTCAGTCTCGGTAGTCGAAAAAAACCAAGTCGTAACAACCGCCCATAATCTATATATTACAAATATCGACTATTCATTAAATATAAAGTTACCTAACCAAACACCCTCACTGCAATTAATTGGCACGAATTCCCGAGGGGGCGCTTTTCAAAGCTTCCAACTAAATCAACCAAAAACATTATTGCCAGGCGGAGAGTTTAATTATGGCAATGGCTATACTCATGACGGTGCATCGTTAACTATAGATGACCAACGTTCGGTCAATAATTGTGGTATTAGCTCGGGCAGTTGTACGGTATTTATTGATTTTAACGAAAAAGAAATGAAATTGTGGAATATCACCGACCCAAATAAGCCATCTAGTTTGGGCGTAGCGACTTATGATGATGTTCCTATAAATAATCAGTATATTCATTCTGGCTGGGGAACAGAAGACAAAAACTTTGTTCTATTACACGACGAATTTGATGAAGCAAGAGGAGGTTTAAATACCACGGTTCGTATATTTTCCATTACAGATCTAGCTAATCCCATACAGGTAGGACAATGGACAGGAACAACACAAGCGATTGATCATAACGGCTTTGTTAGAGGTAATCGTTATTATATGTCTAACTATGAAAGAGGTTTAACCATATTAGATATAACCGACCCAACCACCCCGGTTGAAGTGGGTTTTTTTGATACTTATACCCCCGATAATAGTTCAAACTTTAACGGTGCATGGGGCGTATACCCCTTCTTACCTTCAGGCAATATTTTGGTAAGCGACATCAATAGTGGCCTATATATTCTCAAAGATAATGCTAAAGCTTCAGCAAAAGGGCAATTTTCTTTTACCAATAAAGAAGTAACGACTGAACAAGGTACCACCCTAGATATTATTGTAGAGCGTAACGGCGTAAATACTGACGAATCCGTAACTGTAAGCTATCAAGTCATTCAAGGCAGTGCCGAACAAGGCAGTGACTTCACTTTAGCAAACGACACCCTAACTTGGGCTAGCAATGATAGCAATGCAAAAACAATCTCGATAGTGATCAAAGAAGACTCAAGCAATAGTGAATACCCTGAGAAGTTCTTCATTCGCCTATATAATCCTGAAAACGGTGCAACTTTAGGTGAAAACAGTTATACCACAGTGACCATTGCTGGCATACCAGACTCTGGCGCAGGCTCTTTCTCCACTGAACAACTCACGGTAGCTGAAAACAGTGGTACCTTCACCGTTGAAGTAAACCGAAGCGGAAGCAGTACAGGTGAGCTAACCTTCGACTATCATCTTAGTTCCAACCAAGCAATTATCGGTAGTGATGTAGAAGACGCGGCAGGCCAAATAACATGGGCTGATGGTGAAAATGATAACAAGAGTATCAATGTTACTCTCATAAACGATAACGAAGAAGAAAGCAGCGAAACCTTCACTCTAACACTAACCACAACCAATGGTGGACGAATAGGTAACAATGGCCAAATAACTATAACCATAGCTGATGACGACCAAAACCAAGCGCCTAGTGTTAGCTTAAGTGAGAACTTTCAAGCAAATACTAGCCAAGTAGTTACCTTAACAGCCCAAGCGAGCGACTTAGATAACGATGAAATGACTTATTTATGGCAGCAAACAGCAGGAGAAGAGATAAACATCAGCAATGCTGAAACTTTATCAGCCAGCTTTACTGCGCCAAATAGCGCCGACTCATTGACCTTTCAATTCACGGCAACTGACTTTAGAGGTGCGTCAACAACTGAGAACATTACAGTTTCAATTATTACCCCAGCGGTAGTCGCGCCAACAGAACCAAGTTCAAGTGGAGGGGGAAGCACTTCATGGTTAATGTTTATTGCCTTCGCAGCAATAATTCAACGAAGAAAAATGTTGTAGATTGTTTTTTGTAGATTGGGCTTCAGCATAATTATGAAAGCGGTTGAATATCGAAAAATCATCTGCAATTAGCATGATCAAGCTGTTAATTGCTTAACAAATAACCTAACAGCTTCAAAAAACGCATTTTTTATATAGACAATGGTGACAACAAAATAAAAAATGCTTATACTGCACGCCGTTTCACAAATCCTTTTTGTAAAACAGTTCAAATTTATATGGCCCCTTAGCTCAGTTGGTTAGAGCATTCGACTCATAATCGACAGGTCCCCTGTTCAAGTCAGGGAGGGGCCACCACTTTCTGCAGCTCTTTCCGCGTAATTACTTACTAAATCTCTTATTTACTGTGCATTTTATTTTTGATAACTAACAGCCCTTCAAAAGATACTTAAATTACATATCGCTAATTGTAATTTAAGAAATTAACTTTTATTTGCTTTTCTGAAGACTCGGTGGAGATGCATAGTTATTCGTTTAGCAGTAAATATTAATACCTATTTAAGGTGATTGCTTTACCGAACATCCTCAATGATATCTAAAGTGTACCTGACCCCATTTAATTAAAATTGTATACTAATGAATTGTTCGTTCTTGTTTATCCCAAATACTTGCTTGCCAATTAGAGATCGTTCCAGAAGCTTCACACCTGTCGCAATTCCACTCAATTACCCCCATTGCAATCCTTACTGCTTCAATGCTCCCCACACAAGAAAGTCCAGCTGCCCGGGTATTGCATTTCAAATCAACATCGATGAGTGGCTGCTCAATATTCTCAGAAACCGATGACACAATCTTGGTCAGAAAGTTGAAAACCACTTCTGCTTGATCAGTAAGATCCAGTACATTACCTTCTTCGTCTAGAAAATCTCTTAAATCTGCTTTTAATCCCATTTTTTTCAACCATAGAATACTAATGCCCCTAACATATAGTACTTAAAGCTATCGGTACATTATTTCTAATTTAATGTTCACTATTAATAAGACTTTTTATTTACCACACATAAATCTATTATAGAGGGCTTACGTGATGAGAAACTTAAACCTAGCATTCATTGGTTTATCGAACACGATAAAAATCACTAACAATACTAAGAAAATCCCGAGTTGTATGGCATGCAGATATTAGAAAAAGATTATCAGATTAACAGCGTCAGTAAAGCTATTGCCGCAGGGGGTAACTCTATTATCGCATTACCTACCGGTGGCGGTAAAAGTATCTGCATACTTAAATTATGCCAAGCGATGTCCGATAAAAAAGTAGTAATAAGTCTACGTAATGCAGCATTGGTTCCTCAACTGTTAAACACCCTCACTTTAAATGGCTTGTCTGTTAGTGTCGTTAAGTCAGGCTACAAATATGTAGCTGGAGGCGATGTTACTTTAGTAATGGAACAATCATTTGGCAGAAGAAAACACCTAAATATTGAGTGTGACGTACTGCTACGTGATGAATATCATGTCGGGTGCATGGGTGGCGTTTATATTTCCATGTGTAAAGAACTGTCTCCTGATTTGATTATCGGTCTTACGGCCACGCCCATTGATAGGTTAGGCGTTTATATTGATCAATCTATGAACTTAATTGAAGAGACGACAACAAAACAACTGATTGAGTTAGGTGAATTAGCCAAGCCTGTTTACAAAGTGCCTAGCCTATCTCAAGAGATAGATTACAGTTCGGTTAAAATGTACAGAGGTGACTTTAGTGTCTCAGGTTTAGACTGTATATTGCTGGAACATTGCTCCTTAGTTGCGCAGCAGACAATTGATGACGCGCTATCTCAAGGTCGCAAGGTTATGCTTTTTGCTAACTCCATCAAACATGTCGAGGCGCTATCTCAAGCTTTTGGCTTACTCGGGGTTAAGCATGAGCTTGTTCACTCTAAGCGCCCAACGAGTGATAATGATGAAAGCATTCGTAGATACAAGTCAAACGAGGTTAGGTTAATAATCAATATGTCTATGCTGACTATTGGCTTTGATGACCCTACTACTGATTGTGTTGTATTAGCGCGACCTACCAAGATATTAAGACTGTACTTGCAAATTATCGGCCGGTGTTTACGCGCATCAAAGGGCAAGACTAATGCGTTAATACTGGATTTAGCTCAATGTATCTCTACCCATGGTTTTGCTGAAGATTATAGAGACTTTACCCGTAAAACAGCTAAGTCTGCCGCCATAATGTCTGAGCGATTGAGCGTGACGAATATAGGTCAGTTTGTCGATGGTGAGTTCAGCTACGATGAGTCTATAGAGCGTAAGCTTGTCAAAAGAAAATCATCTAATAAACGTAAAAATTCTCGCACTCGTTTAGTTGCCAGCAAGGAACTTGTTGAAAGGGCTGCGAGCAAGAGAACTAAATCGTTAGTCCGACTTACCCCTCGAATGGAAAAACTGGTCAGTACTATCGAGTTAGTTAATATCGTCTACGAGCAGCAAGACGAAAGTAGCAAGATGCTTGATGAAGTCAGTATGGTTAAGCTAGTCGCTCTGATAGGATTCGCTTACAGTGATGCTTTGGTTGATAGCTGCACTAAGTTAGTTGAAACATTACACGATCAAAATCAGTCAATTAGAGGGTTAAGACTCAGGGTTAGTAATTTGATAACGGTAATAGCTAGCGAGTATAGCTAAGACCTACATCACAAAAATCCACAGAAATAAAGCACCACCCATTAACTATGTGGGATGAGTTAACACGGTAACATAATAAATAGGGTCAGGTACATATTAAGGAAAACAAATAATGTGTACCTGACCCCATTTGAATTTTGTGTACCTGACCCCATTTGAATTTCTTAAACCTCTAACTTAATATTTCTATCTATCCTTTAAGCAATTTTGGATCGACTCATTCAATACATTTATATTTACAGGCTTGACTAAACATTGATAAACACCAAGGGAGTTCAATTCATCTGCGGACATCAAGTCTGCGTAGCCTGTAGCAATAATGATAGGTAGATTGGGACGAATCGTGAGTATTTCCTTTGCTAATTCGCTTCCTGTCATGCCCGGCATTGAATGATCTGACAAAACAAAATCGAAGTGCTTTGGTTTTTTCTTAAAAACCTTTAATGCATCCTGCCCATTAGCACATGCCATGACCTGGTAACCCAGCCTTTCCAGCTGCTCTTTATATATTCCTCGCAAGTCTTCTTCATCTTCAACAACAAGTATCTTCCCTCCACCTGACTTTTGCGCAGACATTTTAACTGCACTATTAGACACTTTCTTATCAGAACGAGGGAGAAATATTATGAAACTTGAACCTTGCCCAATAACACTTTCTACAATAATGTCACCCTGATGGTTCTTGACAATATTATGCACTACAGAAAGCCCTAACCCCGTACCTTCCCCAACGTCTTTAGTACTAAAGAAAGGGTCAAATATACTATTAAGGATCGCCTTATCTATACCGGTGCCATTGTCACTTATACTCAACGAATAATAACTCCCCTCCATATTGGGAAAACTTATTTCTTCGGATGATGAATTTTGCAAAGAAATGGTCAACCTTCCACCACTCTCCTGCATGGCGTGTATGCTATTAGTGCACAAGTTAATTATCACTTGTGAAATTTGAGTTTCATCTCCATTGATGATGAAGCTTTCATTTGGGTTGATATCGATAAAAAAATCAATATTTGCTGGCGAAGTAGACTTAATAAGTTGAATGCATTCGTTAACAACAGATGACAGCCTGAGTGGTTGAAATATTGGTATATTCATACTACTGAATGTCATTATATGACTAACTAATTTTCTCGCGCGTTCTGATGCTTGATAAATGTTATCAATGTATATTTCTGTTTTTTCTGTATTTTGAAGATTGACTTTACTAAGCTCCACATTCCCCATAATGATGCCCAAAATATTATTAAAGTCATGTGCTATACCACCAGCTAAACTGCCAACGGCTTCCATTTTTTGAGAGCGAAGCAGCTGAGACTCCAATCTTTCCCTTTCTTTTTCGACTTCTTTACGCTGTTTAATTTCATTTTTTAATTTTCTATTCCCCCTCATAGTTATTAATATTATCAGTGAAAGAAAAGATAATATCGGAACAGCCCAACTTAGTATGACCTCAATATCTACCCCTTCACTTGAACGAGTAGACAGCCAATTATTACCAATAGCCGCTTTGGCTTTTTCATCAATATTATCAAGTGCTTTATTAAATATTGGCACAAGTAGTTTAAGCTCTTTGTTTACCCCAATAGATAGTGCCAAATCGTACGGTGTCATTAATGCGATAATTAGTTCAGTATATTTATTTTCACTGAGTTCTCTATTTATGATGTCTAGCAAACCAATATACGCATCAATTTCACCACTATTTACCAGCGACATTCCTTCAGATATAGAACTTACCGAAATAATGTCGATTTCTGGAAAATCACGTTTAACAAGCTCATTTTCAATATACCCACTAATAATGCCGAGTTTTTTACCATTAAGACTACTCATCGATTCAACAAAAAAATTCCCTTTTTTCATCACAATAACGTTATGAGTATGAAAAAATGGCTGGGTAAAGTTAAAATGCTTCCTGCGCTCCGGTGATTCTGCAATGCCAATAATAAAATCAGCCTCTCCTATTTTTAATGCTGCTAGTCCTTGATTCCAAACTTCTGTCCCAACTGCTTCAATATTTACATTAAGGCTTTGTGATATAAGGTTGAGGTAATCAATCCATGCTCCGCTATATGTTTCATTACTATCTTTAAATGAATATGGGTATGCATTTACTTCAACAGGCGTTAATAAGGTGGGGTGTTGTAAAAGCCATCTTTGCTCGGTTAGGGTTAATGTACTGAGATGCGCTTTATCTTTAAAAAATGGTAACTCACTTGGCAGCCACTTTTTATCTAAAGAAATTAATATATCTAAGGGAATACTTTCAAAACCCCTATTTATAGTTTCAAGCAGCAATGGCTGCCCTTTGGCAATAACAGCATGTACAAGGTTTGCTCCAATCCTGACCTTATTTGATTCAAACACTCCTGTCATTCCTAGACGTGCAGCAGTTGAATCCATTGCAGGTGTCTCATCAAATATTGCTTGTATTTCATCATTAAGTAATTGAATAAAGCTTGCTGTATTCTCGTATTCGACACGCTTTATCTTAGGGAAGTTATCAATAAGATATTGCTCATGATATGAGCCTGGCAGAACTGCAACTATTTCACCTTCAAAATCTTTAAGTGTTTTCTTATTATTGCTTTGTTTATCAAATTCTTTATAGAAAACACTAGTACTTGTTTGATTAAAAGGTAGCGAAAAATCTGCCCAGCTTTCACGCGATTTGTTTCGAAACAAACCACCATGTACCGCTGTTTTGTTTTTGACGAGTTGTAGGCCTATTTGCATACTTGTTAAAGTAAATTTTACCTGAATACCTGTAGTTTTTGACCACTGTTGCCAAATATCAACCATCAGACCGGCGGGTTGTCCATTGGGTAATTCGAAGCTTAAAGGGTGGTGATTTTTGACAAGTGCTACCGTTATATTTTTAGGTGCTTCTTCACAATGGAGTAAGAAAGGAAAAAAACTTAAGCACAAACCGATAACAAATCGGACTAATCGGACTAATCGGACTAATCGATTGAATTTAACAATTTTATTGGCTCTAAGGAAATATATCATTATTAAACATTTCATTGTGAAACCGATACAATAAGACTACTTAACAATCAAATTGTATGCAAATCCAACTAAATTATTTTTCTACTTTATATAAGTATTTAAATAATACTACGCGGTTAAAACTTGTTTAATAACGAGTCTATTTAAGCTTCGAACAGCACATTACTCTGGCTGGAGAAAATAAAAATATTTTCCTGATTGAACTTTCTCTATAGCTAAAGGAGAGGTTTAGGAAACCTGTATACCTCCTCTGGAGATATACTTGAAGCTTCCAGCCATTATCAGAATTACGTAAATAGTCATATTTAGTGCTAAAATTAGACTTATGGATAATGGTAAAGGCAGTTTCCATTCGTCTTTCTTATATAGCTAATGTGGCTCTACCCTTATCAATCCTCTGAGCGTTAACCTAACTTCAACGACTCTAATATAGGCGACACCCAGTTGAAGTAACCGTGCCGTATGGGTACAGAGGATTCAATTATGCCAAATGATAAAACTACACTTACAACAGAGCAGTTAAATGAGTTGGTAAAAAAGAGAGTCGATAATACAAGCCTTGATACTACGAATAAGTCTAGCCAGCCTGCGCCAATAATATTTGCGCAAAAAATGCAGATAATTGACTTGAGTTCTATCATTCAAGCTAAGAAAAAAACTGAAAAAGAAAACGAATCAAAAGAAGAAGTTGATGAAGTAGTCCCATTTCTTTTGCCTAAAATGCATACTATGCGTAAACACCTCGACTCACATGTAATTGGGCAAGACCTTGCTAAAACCACCATAGTTCGTGCCGTTCATATGCATTTAGCAAGATGTTTTGTGCCAAGCAATAACCCGGTAAAGCTGCGTAAAAAAAATGTTCTGCTCCGTGGGCCTTCCGGTTGTGGTAAAACAGAAATAGCCCGTACCCTTGCCGAATTTCTAGATATTCCACTACTTATTGTCGATTGTGCTTCTATCACGCCTGCCGGCTTTAAGGGAAAAAACATCATTGACATCGCCATTGATATTTTTATGAACTCAAACGAAGATGTAAACCTAGCAGAAACATCTATCGTATTCTTAGATGAGTTCGATAAAATCGGGGCAAAAGCGAATAAAGATGAAGTTGCTGGCTTTAAGTCTTCAGTGTTGAATGATTTATTAAAATTCATTGAAGGTGATAAAATAAGTTTCAAACTGGATCCTCAGTCAAATACCATTATTCTCAATACTGAAAACATGTTGATAATAGCGGCCGGCGCCTATACCGGTATGGAGGATTTTTTCACCGAAAAAGGCGAAATTGGCTTTAATGCTGAGCAAATAGGTGATAACACGCCAACATATAATGAGATAACTGATGCAGTTGGCATTGATCATTACATCAAATACGGCATCAATGAACAAGTATTAGGACGTCTTCCTATCCGTACTCATTGTTACGAATTAACTGAAGACGAATTAGTGCAAATTCAACGAGATACCGTTAACAGCGTAGCTAAGCAAGAAATAGAACAATTTTTCAGGTTAGATCAATCCCCTGCACTTACCATTGGAGAAGATGTAATGCACTATATTGCGAAGCTCGCAATTAGCCAAAAAACGGGTGCACGTGAACTTGATACTCGATATGAAACTTTATTTGCTGAGGTTTATAACGAAACAGAAGAAGATGAGTGTATCAGAGCAATAAGAGTTACCATTAAAGATGGCAAACCTTTCTTTCAAAGACAAAGGTAACTTCTAACGACTTAGCTTAAGCTATCAATAGAGCAACCATTACAAGACAATTCATTAAGCAGAGCATTCATGCTTATTTTTTAGTAATAATTTGTTTACAAAACAACCCGTTTTGTTTGTACAAAAACACAACGAAGTGTTGGTTTTTTGATGTTATTTAGTATAAATTCCCCCCACTAAAATTTACTAGTTCATATTTGATTGCAATGCTTGACAATTTATCACCACACGGACGATTTAGCTTGTCCATAGAAAATGAAAATATTTTAATCATTAATGGTAGGGGTCCATGGAACAAAGAAGCAGTTGCCCATTTAGATGACGATCAAGAAGCCCTACTAAAGTCTTTATACGGTAGACCATGGGGAGTTTTAGCGATAATTTCTGGTGATCCTGTTCATACTCAAGAAGCAAGTGAACTGCTTGCTAATATTGTCTATGAAGATAAACAAAAAGGCAGAAAAGCTTCTGCACTAATATTAAAAGATTGTAATTTCCCTGAAATTGGTAAACATGATATTTCTAAAATATATAATAAAGCCAATGAAAAATTTGAGTTTTTTGATGACCGAAACACTGCTACTTCATGGTTAAAAGAAAGAATATGATCATATGAAATCGTCACTTAAATTGATTTCTTATAACGGTTATTGATATCGTAATAATACTGACGAGTTAAAACTCAAGGTAGCTAGCTCGATTATTAATTATCAAAACAAGGGAAGTTACAGACATGAAACGCTTTATCTTAATAAACTGCATATTTTTGATGTTTATTTCTATCTCTCATAATACTTTTTCATATGATATCAAAGACGATGAAAAAACACTTTCTATCGTGACTCCTATTTGGGATGACTGGACCAACAAGGATGAGACAGGGTTCTATTTCGAACTTATCAATTTAATCTATAAACCTTTGGGTTATAAAACCGACATATCGTTCACACCTTTTGCAAGAGCTTTTAGGCTGATTGAACTAAAGAAGGCTGATCTGATGTTCAGTTTGTATAGTCGTGACGAGAACTCTGAAGTGCTAACTTCTCAACACCCAATAGATGCAGGTACCGTTTTAATAATTTTTGATAATAAATTAAGCTGGAATGGTATGTCTTCATTGCATAAACAAAACGTTATCATGCCAAGAGCATATAAATACCATCAATACATAACTGAAGATTTCACCCCCATGGAGATCAAAGATAGTGAACAAGGCATGGCTATGTTTTTACATGGCAGAGCTCCCTACTTTGTTACTCATTATGTAGAAATGTTAAAGCTTCAAAAAGAACATAATATAGACCCAACTAAATACCGAACCGAAGTACTCATGCAAAGAAATTTACATGTCGGATATGCAAAGACAGAGAAAGGCGCAAAGCTGAGAGAAATATTCGACAAAAAAATGTCCGAGATCATTCAAAACGGTGTAATTGAAAAGCTCTATAAGAAGTGGAATATTAAGCAACTTGTTAATTTTCAAATTGATACGCCGAACAGCAGAACAGTGGTTTTGTAGTTAACCTGTTTCTAAACTACTGTTCTAAATTCATATTAGCTTTTATCGTTATTACCCCATAGGGCTAATATTTCTATTTAGTTACGCTTTTCTTTTATCCAACGTTTGACGGGAATTATCCACTCGGGAAGAGGATTATAAAAAGCGCCATGTTCTTTTCCGGTACTGATCGATATCTCCTCAAATGTATTAACTTTGTTATTACGATCAATTAAAAATTGGCAAGAACCGACACCATCTGACGTTTCAAAGATAGAGAATACCTGCCCAAACACGGTTAATTCGGGGGTACTTTTAACGAAACCAGAGCAACCCGCTAAAATAACAAAATTAATTTTATCATCAGCTAAATAGTTTGACGTTAACACTGTGATCGCTCCACCACGAGAGAAACCAATAAAGGTAATGTTTTCAGCTTTAACACCTTTATTAATCAATGAATTTACGTTGTTTGCTAATTTCTTAGCATATGTTCTGGGGTCTGTGCCTTTTGGTCGATGATAAGCGATAAGGTTATAGCTTTCATCTGACAACGCCTTTTTTATGTTGGGGAAATCATACATCCCCCAACGAGGATTTATCGGTGTAGGGTTGGTTCCTTCTACGATAAAGCCATGAGAGTAGAAGACGTATTTTTCCTTAGCATTAATTTCATTGGGAAAGGTTTCATAGATATTGTTCGCTATGCAGCTTGTTGATATTAATAAACCTAAAGCTGTAGATAGTAGTATTTTGATAATAGCGTCCTTTGCTGCCCTTCAATGGGCAAAATAATCGTTTGTTATATTTAACTGTTAAGTCTTGATTTTAATATATTCGTTTTAGCCCATCTAAAGTTTAGCCGTTAATGTTTCATGTTCGCCTCCATAGCTAATCGTTTGGTACTTTTCAGCAATGACACATCGCCAGCTCTCCCATGACCTGGGACTACCATGGAAGCATGTCCATACTTATTAATTAACTGTTGTGCAGAATCAGGCCACTCTGCGATTACAGCATCAGCTAAGTTGCCGAGATTTTTTGATTTAACAAAACAGCCGCCAAATAACACGTTATGCTTTGGCAGCCATACCACCACATTATCGATAGTGTGGCCGGCACCGGGATAAAACACTTCTATTTGGTTATTAAACAACCATGAACTCGTGCCAGTAAAAGCATTCTGAGCTTGCTCTTTACCTTTACCACCAAGTAACTCATTAGTTAATTTTGAGGCGTAAGTGATAATAGCATTTGAGTTAAGCCACGCTATTCCAGCGCTACTATCATCATGAGAATGTGTTGAAATACTGCCTTTGACAGTAAAGCCCTGCCCCTTAAGCCAAGCCACTAACTTTTCAGTATCGTTTGCAGAAGCGGGGGTATCAATAATAAATGCGTTGTTACTATCGAGTATCACTAGACCATTAGAAGCAACAAGACCAAAACCTTTAAACCTCTGAAAGGAGGTATGCAGATAAAGATTTTTGTTGAGTTGCTCAATTTTTAATTCGGGTAATGTGTCTTTGGCATAAACACTATTTTGGCTAACAATTAAGACCATTAATGTTATGAAAAGTAAAAGGCTTCGAATAGTTGTTTGCAGCGTTTTATTCGCTAGAATTCCTTGCATGATAAAAACTCCAATATTTTAAAGGCGTTAGTATATGCTGCAATTCGGTTAGAAAAATGCTCAAATTATGATGAAATGTGGCAGTAAGTGAATTGCTTAGTATTTAAGCTAATTTTTAACTTGCCATAAATTCATATTAATAACCGATTTAATCTTATGAACACGACTCTAAAAAAACCTTTTATTTAAAACCAAGCACTTATAATAAGATTGTCAGCTTTTGTTTAGGATGTAACAGGCTGTTGCTCGCTAGTTTATTCCAACGTAAAATATCACCAACACTCACCCGGTACTTCCGGCTAATATCCCATAAATTGTCACCATTTTTAACGGTATGGATTTTTCTTTTGGGTTTTACGTTTGCTAATTGCCAAGGGTGAATATCACTTTTAGTTAACGGCACAATCAGCATTTGTCCGATTCGGATAGCATTCGAGTTCAGTTGATTAAATTTTTTAATATCTGCTACGGTAGTTGCATACTCAAGGGCGATTTCGCTCAAACTATCCCCTGAATTAACCCTATACCTATGCCACTTTAACCACTCATTTTTATTGGTATTGGCAAGCTTATCTCTAAAAGAGTCGGCAACCGCTACCGGGAGTAATAACTGATAAGTGCTATTTGGAGCAGTCGCCCATCTGCTTAATCCTGGATTCAATTGCAAGAGCTTTTTGGTCGATATATTGGCCCATTGCGCCGCAAGTGTAATATCTAATTGGCTATCAAGGGTAACAATCTCTATCGCAGGGCTGTTTTTAATGGGCGTAAAGATATAATTAAATTCATCTGCATTTTGTAGTATGTCGGCAATCGCGAGTAACTTGGGGATAAAATCGGTCGTTTCTGCAGGCAAATTAAGTGACCAAAAATCTGTGCCTAAGTGGGCTTTTTTATTTTTCTTGATCGCTCTACCAACACGGCCTTCGCCAGAGTTAAATGCAGCGACGGCATTGAGCCAATCTTGATCAAATGAACGATGAAAAAACTGAAAATACTCAAGTGCAGCACGGGTAGACTGCACAATGTCACGTCTGCCGTCGTACCACCAATTTTGTTCGACATTAAAGCGCTTGGCGGAAATAGGCATAAACTGCCAAAGTCCTGCTGCGCTTTTATTTGAAACACCATAAGGTAGATAAGAGCTTTCGACTATCGGTAACAACGCCAGTTCAACAGGCATATTGCGCTTTTCAATTTCTTCAACAATATAATACAAAAATGGCTCGGCACGTTTAGAAATAGTCACCATAAAATTAGGGTGACTTAGATAGTACTTTCGCCATTTGTCGACTGTTGGATGATCAGGAACTTTGATGGTTAGCTGACTACGAATACGTTGCCAGACATCGTCATGCTCATGAGGTAACTTGGGCGTCTTTATATCTTTCAGTGCAATAGATTGCTCTTCAACTTTCGCTTCTGCTTTTGTATTGTTTGTTTGAATAGCCACAAGGGGGGTGTCGTTTATTTCAGGGGTTTGCTGACAAGCAGTTAAGCTAAATAAAATACTTAATATGGTAATTTTTTTCATCGTAAGTTTGATCTTTTTATTATTTATTAAAATAGTTATCTTGCTGTTTTGTTTGTATTATTAATTATGGTGATTATCCAGAACTCACTTCCCCAAGACCCATTGCAGCCCTTGAATTGCGGTTGTTGGGAATGCTGTTTGATGATTTGCTTCTGGGATAATGAGTAACTTGGCTTTAACATCAACTTGTTGCCAAGCTAGAATTTTTTCATAAAATGCCTCAGAATCTTTGACCATGTCAAAGCGACTATCAAGTGCCTTAGTTTCACGTTCACCTATCGAGATAAATACATTAGCAGTTATTTTATTCTTTTCCTTTGCAATCTTCTCTTCTAACCCAAAGATAAAATTATTATCAAACCAATAAGAAGGACTGCCAAGGATATAGTTTTTAAATAATTGTGGCTTAGTTAATAAGATATAACTGCCAAATAAGCCACCGAGGGAATTACCAATGAAAGTGTTATTGGTGCTATCAACCCGATAATTTTTCTCCATATATTTAAATACACTGTTTTCAATAAACTCCATATGCTGATGCGCATTCCCGGTTTGTTTCTTCCAAGAATGATCAACCGTTGGCGTATAATCACGCACTCGGCTACTATCGCCCTTTGAGCCTTTACTATATGAAATGCCTACAATAATTGCTTCTGTCATTGTATTTGAATTCATTGGATAACGTGTTGCTCCAGAGACTATTTGAAATGCATACCAAGCATCGGTCAAATAGATCACCGGATATTTTTTATCGTTTTCCTTTTGATAAGATTTTGGCAATTTAATAAATAATGGATAAGTCCGCTTGCTAGTAGGGTCCATGACTTCAGTGACTATACTTCTAGGAATGCTAAATGGTTTAATCTCAGTATCATGAGCAACAACTTGCTTGGTAAAACAAGTGATTGAATAGAGAAAAATAAATATTATCTGTTTAATGAGTATTCCTTAATAAGTTTTAGCCAATCAATGCAATTTTATAGCACGCCAATATTGATTGATTTTTGTGCTATTTAAAACGATACTTAATAGAACAATGTTTAAGAGGGCGTTATTATGGCTCATGATGACTTTTATCGGCTAGAAGTATTGTTAGTTAAAATTAATCATTGCAATGCAGAACTAAAAGAAATGAAGGAGTTCAATTGTTTATTAGACGATTGGCTCGATTCACCTCACCAGCAAGTGCCCGAGACATTCTTAAATCATCCTTTAGACAATATTTAATTGTTTTACTGGCTGTTTAACCAGGCAATAATATCGGCATAAACAACGTCATTATTTATTTCATTTAATATTTCATGGCGGGAATCTTGATATAGTTTTAATGTCACCTGTTTTTGCCCTGTCTCCTGATAAGCTTTAGCCAGCTTTGGTAAGCCTTTGCCCATAAGTCCAACCGGATCTTTATCGCCACCCAAAATGAATATAGGTAAATTGGTTTGTATGCTGGCCAAATTACCTTTTTTAAACAAATCAACAAGAGCGCTTAAAAACTCATGCCACAATCCTGTGCTGCAAGCAAAGCCGCAAAGCGGGTCGGTGATGTATTTATCTACCTGAGCAGTATCTCTACTTAACCAGTCATATTCAGTTCTATTCGGTTTAAAGGTTTGGTTAAAAGAGCCAAATGACAAAAATTGTAATAACTTACTGCTATCCTTTTCCCCAATGCGTAACCGTTCCAACTTAGCCACCAAACGGCCCATTTTTGCTAACCAAACAGGCTGAAAATTAGAGGCAGACAAAATCACACCATCGATACTTCTATTGGTTTTACAGAGGTAAGACTGTGCGATAAATGAGCCCATACTGTGAGCAAATATGTAATATCTGCGACCGTCATTACATACATGATTTCTTACCGTATCAATATCACCAAGCACTTTTGACCAACCATCATAGTCGGCGAAGCTGCCAATTTCTGCACTTTCGCTTTTACCATGACCACGGTGATTATGAGCTACCACAGCATAACCCGCAGCTACTAGTTCTTCTGCAAATACTTGATATCGCTCGGCGTGTTCCGCCATGCCATGGTTGATATGTACCCAAGCTTTGGCTGCTTTATTGTGCCAAATAAAAACCTGAAGTTTGTAACCATCTTCACAGTCGATAATCTCTTCGAACATGTTGTTTACTCTTAATATACCCAATGAATAAATGAGCTTCAGCAGCTTTGTTAGCTTAGATTGTGTTCGCTATGTTATAGGCACGCGAGTAAAAATGCTCGAAGCCACTGATAGAATACAGTAATTTAACAACAAAGCTCCTCCTAGTTTAGAGCTTTCAACTTTAAGAATACATACAAAGCTTCCGCTTGATCTTCGTTTTTGGAATGCTGTAAAGCTTGACTCATAAGTTTTGGATCGAACATCTTATTAACAACTTCTGCAATAGTAGTCTCATAATCGGGGTGATTCTTTATTGAAGATAGGGTGTACTCAACCATGTTACTGTCCTTGATAACATTTTTATTAATGAAGCTATTAACCTTTAAATTCAACAACAAGGCTATAGGTTGCTTATAATAACCTTAGATAATAGCAGTGAATCAAATAATTGCATTAATTACTGAACCACAAAGGTCTTATCACTACTTGCGGTTAATGTACTCTATATCGCCCACAGAACATTTCATAGCCACTTTACATTCGGCTTGCTCTTCCTTTTGATAAATAACAGCGGTGTTATCCGCAAAAGCGACTGAACAGGCCAACATTATTGATATTGAGGGTAACTTTTTCATATCTATACCCCCTGCTAATTAGACTAATCTGAATTGCAGCAATGATGCCATAGTGAAGATATAACAATAAAAATGAGGATAAATTGTGTGTTTTTTAATCTTATTAATATTCTCCTAAACCAATTAACGTTATATTAGTCTTTCAAGGTATTTGGACCGTGCTAGATAGTGATAAAAAAGAGTGACGGTCATACCATTTTGACTATGCAATTTCCCATTTAACCTGAGTAAGCTACATTGAAAGTTATCGGACTACTATTTTTAATATCGACATTCTTCTGTCATCTCGCAAACGCACAATCCTTTCCTGAACTCAAAAAAAACATTCAGTTAGAACAAAACATCGTCAATAAGATCAGCTTACTGGTAAAAGCCAGAAATGAGTTGAGCCAATACAACTTAACTCAGCAGGCCGAGTATTGGTTTATGCTCGGTACATTTTTTGAAAAGCAGAATAAAATGCATGAAGCCATGAACGCATTTACTGAAGCCATTAGCCTCCATGAAGAGCATAAATTGTCACCAACAAGCTTGCTAGTAAACTTATTAATTCAACGTTCAAGAGTAATAACCAATTTAGATCATTTCAATTCATCGGCTTGTACTGATCGAGCATTAGCATTATCGCTTTCACGTGAATTAGCCCAACCAAAATTAATTGCAAAATCCATAGCCTATTTCGCTAAATGTTTACAAACTGAAGAGGACGGCATTTCCAAAAGCCTTGAATTATTTGATGAGGCTTTTGATATTGCAAAAAATACACAACTTGACCCATTAATAAAACAAATTATTTTTAACCAAGCGGCTACCCTTTCTTTTCGAGCGCTAATCTATGATAAAGCGTATGAGTACAATAAACTCGCTTTCAATTTATTCACCAAAGCAAACGATATCAATAGTATTTACAATTCCATATTAAATTCGATCCATTACAGTACTGCCTTAGTTGATATACCTTTAGCTTGGCAACATTTAGCTGAGTTAGATAACTTTGCTAAGCAACATCCTGAGTTTAATGATTCTAAATTAAAGTATTACTACTTATCGGCAAAAGTCGCCCAACTCGAGCAAAACTGGCCATTAAGTATTACCTATCTAGAAGCTGGATTAGCAGAAGTAAAAAACAGTCAAAATGTCTCCTACATTCAAGCAACTTATGAATTGTTAAGCATTGCATATTTTAGGGTTGGTAAAGAGCAAAAAAGTTATCAAACCTTAGCTGCAATAGAGAAACTATATCCAACGAGAAAGCCAATCAAGAAAGAGGTGCAACTTATAAAAGGGGTTATGGCAAAAGCTCCTGTCGAAATAGCCCAATCGGCTTTCGATTTAATCAATAAAGAGCGACAATTGAAGAATGACTTTGTCAAACAAGCCAACATACAAGCGGCCCACCGACTTGATGACAACTTAAAGCAACTAGACAATGTTACTTTAGAGCAACAACTCGTTTATGTTATTAGTTTTAGTATATTAATAATCGTCATATTAGGAGCGTTTGCCTATATTCAGTTGCAACGAAGAGCGCTGCTAAGTAAAGAAAAAAAGCTAACGACAACTCTCATCAGTAAAAAAAACCAACTGCTGTCAGATGTTTCTCATGAATTAGCCACTCCCATAAGTGTTTTAAAATTACAAGTTGAATCACTTAAAGATGACTTAGAAGAGGACGTACAGGCAAGTTATGATGCGCTTGATAATAAAATTATCGATATTGAACATTTAATCAATGATATTCATCAGTTAGCCCAATCTGACCTTGGCACATTACAACTGAACATAACCCCTTTTGAAATAAATGAGAGCCTAGACTTATGGGAGAATGAGTTAACTGCTTTTGTTAATAAAAACAAACTAACTTTTGAAATCAGTAAAGCACTACCAAATAATTTAATGGTTCATTTTGACAGAGACCGGATCAAGCAAATATTCTCCAATTTACTAACCAACAGCATTAAATATACTGATAAACCAGGCCAAGTTAAATTATCTGCGGTTTCAAAAAACAATACCTTATTTTTGTCGATAGAAGACAGTGCTCCGGGTGTTTCAGACGAAGATTTAGTCAACATATTTGAGCGGCTATATCGGGTAGAGGATTCACGCAGCAGAGAAACAGGTGGTTCAGGCTTAGGTTTGGCTATTTGCAAAAGTTTGATTGAAGAACATAAAGGTAAAATATATGCCAAACATTCTTCTCTTGGTGGTTTAAAAATAGTAATGGAGCTGCCTTGTTAGCTCTTATTTAGTGCACTGAGACCTTGCCAATCTTCGATGTCTTGTGCTGGTTTTTCAAGGCGGAATTTACCGTAAAGATCAACGCTTTGTTTATCTTCTAAAATATCAACATTAATGCCCTTCTCAAGTAGTAGATTTTCATTGCCTGAGGCATTGGTAATATCGCCAACAACCACACGAGCAAACCCTCTCATATATATTAAGGTTGCACAAACATCACAAGGACTTAGGGTGGTAAATATAGTCGTTTCGCTAAAATCTATTCTACCGGCGTCTCGAATTGCCGAGGTTTCACCATGATTATAAGGATGGTCTTCTTGCACAAGAGTATTGTGGCCTTTACCCACAATTTCCCTAGTCTTATTATTAATAATAACCGCACCAATAGGACAACCTCCTTCATCATAGCTTTTTTGTGCGAGTAACATCGCAATGCGCATATACTCGGTATCTTCTAGCCCTAAAACAAACTCTTCATCCATTAAAATGGCTAAGCTTTTAGTTGGCATGTGAGCGATCACCCTTAATAATGAGTCATCTTTAATCGTCTTTTTCCCCAAGAGTGTTTTCATCGTATTTTCTCTATCAAGTAAATTTGTCCTAGTTCATTAAATCTGCACATTATCAAAGGATTTATCAAGTTAAATATGTGCCGTCGCAGCTATTATTCTTCCAAGTGAACAAATCAAATTCCTCCATACTTTTTACACAATTGCTCGTTATATTCCTCCCTTGGCGAAAAATAACTAATACGATTATTTATTAATTCTGTAGGCAAATGATAGGTATGAAAGAACTAAATAAGTTTTGCATGAACGCAATGACCAAAACACTTAGAAAAGTAGCTCCAGCATTAGCATTAAAATATGCTAAAAACGTGCTATTTACACCTAAGCGTGCACCAAGCAACTGGCCTAATCATGTAAAACAATTTAACTCACCAACCCGTTATGGCGATGTCTGCACCTATAAATATGGCAGCGGTAAAAGTAAATGTATCTGGTTAATTCATGGTTGGTCGGGTTCCGCATTCGACTTTTGGCCACTGATGCAGAAATTAGCAGAAAAAGGCTACTCTACCATTACATTTGATTTTCCTAGCCATGGGCAAAATAAAGGTAAGTCAACATCTTTACCGCAGATGATTAAGGTATTTGAAGACGTATCCGCTTCATTATTAGAACCACATTTAGTTATTACCCATGGTATGGGGGCATCAGTAGTGGCAAACAGCGGTTGGTTGAAAAGCTATCAATCTGATTTACTACTAATATCTCCTATTCTTGATACGTATAAATTACTGCAAAATTTAGTTTCTAAAGCAGATTTTGACCAACAATTATTTGATCGAACCATTGCTGAATTAAATAAGCGAGAAAAAACAGATTTTTCCAGTCTAAATGCCATACCTGCACTGAGTCAGTTTGGTGGTGTATTAAAAGTCATGCACGACAAACATGATGCCTTAGCGCCTTTAATGATGAGCAAACAACTTAGTAAGGATTCTAATGCAACCTTAATCACCACTAACAAGTTAGGTCATAATAAAATACTACGCAGCAGAAGTTTGTTAAACACCGTCGAGTCATATATACAGAAACCACTTCAAGGTGTCTGATTTCAATGGGAATCAAAAAGACTTAGATAAGACATTAAACTTATCTAATGGTTAAACTTGAGAAGCAAACTTAAATACAAATTATTGAAACATTATTTGCTGTGAACATAGCGAAAACCAGCACCATATATTGTTTCAATTAGGTTGTTTTCTATGCCTAAAGTACGGGCTTTTTTGCGGATGTTTTTAATATGGCTATCAATTGCCCTATCTGAAATGTCGCGGTCATTTTGATAAGCAAGTTCAATGATTTGTTCTCGAGAATATATCCGACCAGACTTTTGCATAAGCAGGCTAAGTAATGAGAATTCTAAATTTGTTAATTTAGCTTCTTTATCATTAAATCTTAACAAATAGCCATTTTTGTCGAGTCTTAGCCCTGCTACATCGATATTGTTAACTATTCCACTGCGCTTTAATATTGCCTTTATTCGTAGCATCAGTTCCTTAGCGCTAAATGGTTTACAAACATAATCATCTACTCCTGCTTGCAAACCTAAAACACGATCATCTTCACCTTTTTTCGCGGTCAGCATAATAATAGGGATTTCTGAGAATTCACGTATCTCTTTACAGCACTGAATGCCATCTTTTACTGGCAGCATTACATCGAGAATGATGATATCAGGTAACTCCTGCTTTACTGTTGCAATGACTTGCTCACCAGAGTTTAAAATAATAGGCTGATAACCTTCTCTGACGAGGTATTTTGCAACCTGCGCTGCAATCATTCTTTCATCTTCAACAACTAAAACTTTGATCATAATCCGTTAAAACACCTTGGTTAAAAGCTACCAATACAAGCCATTTTTCTTCTTTAATATAGTACCTCATTTAAGTAGAGTTAAACAATAAAACGTTGATATACATCAATGAGTTGAATTAAATTAATCTAATTGAAAATGATTTACCAGCACACCCATTTTCTGTGCATCTTCCTGTAATCTTGACGCCTCATCAATACCTTTTTCGGCTTCTTCAAAAAAGAGTGCCGATACATCATTAATAGACGTTGTATTACGATTTATTTCTTCGGTTACTAAGGTTTGTTGTTCTGCCGCTGTTGCTATATGTGTTGCCATATCCGAAATCTCTCTAATAGCGATGGTAATATCAGCGAAACTCTGGCTTGCTTTCTCAGCATCGGAAACACTAGTACTGGCTAACTCATGACAAGCGCCCATGGTATTCACTGCAGACTGTGTACTTGATTGTAATGATGAAATCATCGTGGTTATTTCTTCCGTTGAACTATGGGTACGTTGTGATAAAACCCTCACTTCGTCGGCTACCACTGCGAACCCACGCCCTTGCTCGCCCGCTCTAGCAGCCTCTATGGCGGCATTTAATGCTAATAAGTTTGTTTGTTCGGCAATGCCACTGATGGTTTGCACAATGCTGCTGATTTGATTGCTATTTCTATCTAATTCAGAAATAATTTCTGAGGCATTTGATACTTGCTCGGCAAGTTGTGTAATCGACTGCTGGCAGGTATTGGCGAGTTTCCCCCCTATCTCGCTGGTTTCAACTGTCTCGTTAGAGGCCGCTGCGGTTTGTTCTGCATTACTCGCTATTTCGTGGGTTGCCGCTGCCATTTCAGTAACCGCTGTAGCGACTTGCCCGACTTCATTTTGTTGCTCACTGGCTTGATCAACGCGCATTTGTGCCGAATCTCTAGTGTCACTTGCTTGTGTTGTTAACGTATCGGTTACATGATTTATTTGTAAGAATGTTTCTTGTAGACGCTTTAAAAAATTATTTACTTGTCCAACAAGTAACGAGTCAGTTGTAGTATTTTCAATGCGTTTAGAAAGATCACCTTCGGCAGCCTTTTCAACCGCACCTATTACCAAGTTAGATTCAACAAATTTTTTGTTGCCTTCATAGATGTAAAAAGTAGAGACAATGAGTGACAACACCGCGAAAATCACGTGATAAACCAAAGGTGCTAATAAACCCCAACCCGTTTGATCCCCCCAAGAGAATATAGTGATAGGTTGTCCCCATAATTCAACTCCAATGCTTTGACAATAAGTAAGGGTAAGATGGTGAACCACGGTTAAACCAACAAAAGTTAACAAAGGAATAATATCGCGGTAACGGATCAAGATAGTGAAACCTAAGAAAAACAGGAAGTGACCTTCGCCTAAACCATTCGATTGTTGTACTGTTATTGCTAATAAAGCGGTCAAGGCTGTCGCCATAATGACCCTACACATCAAGGTACCTGGCATCGTTTTGTACGCAAAAATGCAAACTGCTGACATGATCAAACCACCAGAAATGCCCAACATGTAATAGCCATGATGTAAGGAGGTAATAAAAGCCACGGTAATGGAGAAAATGATCACCGATATCAGTAATATTTTGTCAGCAATTTGAAAGTCTGCCTCGAATTTTTGTTTTAACTCTTGCGACATGTTTTTTTCATAATATACAAATAACGTTTTGAACATTCTATTCTCCTGCTAAATTACACTAACCGGTACACTTACCGACTTTAAAAGCCTAATGGTTAAATTTAAACAATTCATTTTGCATTGTTTCTACTGAAAAACTGTTTGGGTTAAAAATTTTAACTAACCGCCAATCATCGGCAATTCGCCGTAATAAATATGTTTTACCTAAATGGGATATTTGCTCATTTCGTTGCTTTATCTTGAGTCCAAACTTGTCAGATAATTCTGTTATATTTTCAGGTAGTACATGTAAACCAACAAATGAGCTATGGAACTGTTTGGCAAATTTTTCAGCCTGTGTTGTATTACTGTGAGCATCAATATCAACAAAAATCACTTGCGGCCATTGACTACTATTTTCTTGGGAGTCAAATAGCTGCTTTAAAATCGATAGTGTCATTGGGCAGACATCACTACAGCCTCTAAAACCAAAAAATACCAAAGCTTGCTTATTACCATTTTCATCCAAAAATGAAACATCTAACTCTTTGTCTAGTACTAAAGGCATAAAGGGGATGGAAAATATAAAAAGCAGCAATACCAGCCATAAAGCTAGGCCAAAAAGTCTTTTTGATTTCCCCTCATTGAGCATATTGATACCTTAATCATTTGTTAACCATAGTTAATGTTTTAGTTAACACTTAAAGACTAGTCGATATATGTCTTTTTTCAATGGTTAGTGATAACGATAATAAAAAAACATATTTCGTTGTTTTTAACTTGTTTTCACTTTCCTGTTGAATGGTAATTTGTAGCCATATAAAGTAAGTTAACCATATATTTATATAATAATTTTACATCCAAGATTTTTCCAAAAAAAATAATAAAAATAACTTAAGGAGCACCAATGAAACACTTAAAAAAAATCTTTGCTTGCAGTGCAATTGCGTTAACTATGCAAGGTTGTGGTAATGAGGCTACTTCTTCAAAATCTGCAGACTCAGTCACTGAACAAGTTCAAAGTAAGCAAGCTCAGTCTACAAGCTTACCGATGGAAAAATACCAGCTAAGTAATGGCTTAGAAGTGGTATTGCATCAAGATAAATCAGATCCAGTTGTTGCCTTAGCAATTCAATACCATGTAGGTTCAAATCGAGAAAAATTGGGCCGTACAGGTTTTGCTCATTTTTTTGAACATATGCTTTTTCAAGACTCTGAAAATGTTGGCGCTGGAAATTTCATTAAAAACATTGGCAATATGGGCGGCACTCTAAATGGCGGTACGTGGCAAGACGGCACCATTTATTATGAGGTATTCCCACATGATGGCTTAGAAAAAGTCTTGTGGATGGAATCGGACCGCATGGGTTACTTCATCAATACCGTCACACAAGAAGGCTTAGAAAACGAAAAACAAGTCGTTAAAAATGAAAAACGTCAAGGGGTAGATAACCGTCCTTACGGCCATACTGAGTATGTAACCTTAACCGCACTTTATCCTGAAGGGCACCCTTATAGTTGGGATGTTATTGGTAGCTTAGAAGATTTACAAAATGCCACCCTTGAAGATGTACGAGAGTTTTACCAACAATGGTATGGGGTTAATAACGCAACTTTAGTATTAGCTGGCGATTTTGATAATGATCAAGCAAAAGCTTGGATCAATAAGTATTTTGGTGAATTAGAGCCTCGCGGTGATGTAACACCTTTACCTCCAATGCCAGTAACCATTGAAGAAAGTAAGTCACTTTATCATGAAGATAACTTTGCCACTTTGCCGGAGTTAACTCTTACCCTACCGACAATTGAGCATTACCAAAAAGAGACTTACGCACTAAATCTATTAGCGGAATTATTATCTGATGGTAAAGAGAGTGTTTTATATAAAAACGTCGTTGAACAAGACAAGCTAGCACCTAACGTAACAGCCAGTAATTACAGTGCTGAACTTGCGGGGGTATTTACTTTAACAGTTAGAGCTTTTAGCGATATTGAATTGGATAAAGTAAAGGCCAGCATTGATAAAGCATTAGCACAATTTGCGAAAGAAGGATTTAGTGATGAGCAATTAGCACGCATTATGACTATGCGTGAAACGGCTTTTTACAATGAGCTCACTAGCGTATTTAATAAAGCGGCAACCATTGCCCAGCATAATGAATTTACCGGTGATCCAGCGCTGCTTACTAGCGAAATTGAACGTTATCGTTCGGTAACTCGTGCCGATATTATGCAGGCTTTTAACCACTATGTTTTCAAGAAAAATTACATTGCCACCAGCTTTGTACCAAAAGGTAAAAAGCAACTCGCCTTATCTGGTGCAGTAAAAGCCAATGTTGTTGAAGAGAAAATTGTCCAAGGTGCTGAACAAGAAATGGCAGAAGCCGATAGTGAAAAAGCATTAGTGCCAATGGCTCAAGCAGCCTCATCGTTTGATCGCTCAATTATGCCCAAAGACGGCGTACTTAATCCAGTAAAATTACCAGACGTTCAACAGATAAAGTTAGATAATGGCCTAACCATTTTATCTATCGAACACAATGAACTTCCCTTGGTATCTTTTTCAATACGAATGATGGGAGGACATTCATTAGATCCTATGGGTAAAGATGGCGTTGCTAATTTAATGACGGCTATCATGATGGAAGGTACTAAAAACAAAACGCCTCAGCAGTTAGAGCAAGCTTTAGGTGAACTTGGTACGGAATTTAGATTTACCGCTAGCGATGAATACATCACCTTAACTGGCAGTGCTTTGACAAAAAATTATCGAGCAGCTATGGCTTTGGCTCAAGAAATAATTTTAGAGCCTCGTTGGGATGAGACGCAATGGCAACGTATTAAGCAGGAAACCATTGCTAGTATTCAACAAGCTAATGCCAGCCCACGAACTATCGCTCAGCGTGTTTACGCTAAAATCATGTACGGTAATAGCAAGCTAGGAAGCTCAGCTACCGGCACAGAAGAAAATGTTAATACCATCACCTTAGCTGACGTGAAAGCATTTTATCAACAAAATATCGCTGCAAATCATACCACGGTGCATGTCGCGGGTGATGTGAAACACAATGATGTTATCACTAGCTTATCGGCATTTGACAGCCAACTAACAGCAAAAGAGGTTACGTTACCAACGGTGAAAGCATTGCCTGCCATTGAAAAAGCGCAACTATATTTTGTCGACGTGCCGGGCGCAAAACAGTCGTTTATTCGTATTGGTAACCCTGCGATGATCGCCAATGCAGATGATTATTATCAAGCGGTTGCAGTTAATCACAATTTAGGTGGCAGCTTTTCTGGCCAGTTGTTCCAAATTCTACGTTTACAAAAAGGTTATACCTACGGTGCATATTCAGGCATTAGTCGAGAAAATGCCGGGGGGTTATTTACGGCTCGTTCAAGTGTGCGATCAAACGTCACTTTAGAGTCATTGCAAACTTTCCGTGAGATCATGTTTAACTACAGTAAAGATTTTGATGAAACAGCTTTGAAAAATACCCAATCGGTATTAACTAAATCGAATGCTCGTGCTTTCGAAACCACTGGAAGTTTAATGGGAGTACTGCAAAACATTAGCAGTTATTCATTAGCAAATAACTATGTTGAACTGCAACAAAATACATTAAATACAATGACATTAGCGCAAGCTAAAGCCATTATTGCCAAGTATATTGACCCAGACAAAATGGTCTACTTGGTTATTGGTGATGCACAAACTCAATTACCTCGCATGAAGGAGTTAGGTTTAGGTGAGCCTATAGTGCTTGATAAAAACGGAGATGTTATTAAGTAGGTTAGGCTCTAGCCTTACAAACTTAGCCATCAAATAAGTGTTATTATTACGCTTTATCTGTATTTAAAATAAACCCTGGATGTATTTCAGGGTTTATTTTTATCGTTTAAACGACAGTATCCCTACCTTCCCTTCAGCGCCTGCAGCTAAAAAGATAAAACCATCAGCGGCAAGAGTATAAAATCCTTTGTCACCCAGTGCTGCATTATTATTGTTTAATGTTTGCCATGAATGTCCATGGTCGAGTGAAATATCACTACTGGTTTTTCCTGTGCTGATACAGATTTTGGCTTGGCAACTCATAGCACTACGTAATCCTTTTTCACCCGCAGCTACTTTTTGCCAAACGCCATCGATAAGTGTGGCTATATTTGAGTAAGTTGCATTGCGCTGTTCAAAGTCACCACCAACAACAAAAAGTTGCTGTAAATGATTTAACGCTAAACCATAACCGCCAGCATATTGTGTCGTTTGATATAATGGTACTGATTGACGCTGCCAGCTTTCTCCATAATCATCGCTGACATAAACCGAAGACGAAAAGCCCCCTGTTGTGAGATAAGCTTTGCCATTTTCACCCACAATCATGGTATTGCCACTGGCAGCAAATGCCGCTTCTTTCTCAAGCATTTTTGGTAATTTTTCTTGAGCAATTCTGCGCCACGACCGACCACCATCCGTCGTTTTTTTTATCACATAATAACCATCAACAGGATCGCCCATTAACAAACCATTGTCGCGGTCCCAAAAAGCAATCGAATCAAAAAAACCTTTTTTATCCATATTTTGATAAAGTAAGTGCCAACTATTGCCGCCATCTACTGTTTTATACAACATCGATGACTCACCTTCACCGATCCCCATGACAATAGCGGTGTTTTTATCAAATAATTCTATATCACGAAAGCCCGTTTTAACCGACGCTTTAACAGACTTATCTTGCCAGCTTTTACCTCCATCTTGACTAACAAAAACACTGTTGTTACTCCCTGTTACCCACATTGAATTATCAATAATCGCAGAACCTCGTAAAGAAGGTTCACCAGGTATTTTATGCTGTTGCCATTGAGGTAATTCCAGTGTCACCTTTGCCTGTGATATGCCTGTAAATACCACAGCTAAAACAAAGGTGAACAATACAAGGTTCAACTTTGAAAATATTCGTCCGGTCATTATTACTCTCTTTTCAATAACAAAAAAATTGTTATTACTATTGAACAAGTTAGTAAATAGTACAAGCATATTTAATCGCTCTAACGTTGAATCTTTATACAATTTAAGAGATAGTTAGCTCGTTAAAGGCTAGATGGAATAAATAGAAAATTAAAATGTTAGAAGTAGACGAAAAAGTTATCGCTGATATTGGTCGTGGTTTTACAGTGCCCGCCCAACCTGAGCTTTTAATTAAACTACAAAAGCTTATGGCAGAGCCTGAGCCTGAGATCCGTGCCATTGCTAATGTTATTTCTCAAGATATTGCAGTTTCGGCAATCATTTTAAAAACTATTAACTCGCCCATCTATGGATTAGCGCGTTCTATTTCTGACATTCAAAAAGCCACTCGCTACATAGGTATCAATGGCATTACTTCTTTAGTATCGAATATCTTAATTAGAAAAAGTTTTAACCAAAATGATTGCAGTATCGCCCTTGAAGAATTTTGGTTTAATGCCAGTAACATTGCGAATACTTGTGTAGTGATCGGCAAATCGTTGAAACAGTCGGTATCTATTGAAAAGTTATTTACCTTAGGATTATTTCTAGATTGCGGTATTCCGGTAATGGCGATGAAATACAAGGATTATGCCGAAACCATAGAACATGCCGGAAATACTCCAAGTGAAACATTTACCTCGATAGAAGAGAGTATTTATCAAGTTAATCACGCTACGTTGGGCTATTTTGTCGCTTCTTCATGGCGGTTACCAAAAGACATTTGCCAGTTGCTGCTTTGCCATCACGAAAGAAGCTTCCTCGACATTAACAACGACCGCGCACAGAAATTCTATTTTGCTATCGTAAAAATGGCTGAGAATATTGTCCATAATCACAAACACTTCAGAGATTCAGCTGATTGGGCTTATTTACAAGACTCTGTATTTACTTTACTCAATATTGACGAAGATGATTATCAGGATTTGTGTGAAGATAGCGCCGACTTACAAAATTAATATCAAAAACCACAAGGTTGAAACCTTGTCTACAAACAATAGGACCATATATTGTAGGCAAGGATTTATCCTTGCAAAAAATTAATATAAATCACAATATTGAAAACTTGTCGACAAACATCTCCTAGACAAGCCCTTGATTTAACGCAATCAATACTGCACGTGTTCTATCTCGAGTATTTAATTTCGCCAAAATAGTAGAAACATGATTTTTCACCGTACCAGGGGCAAGAAATATACTTTCGGCAATTTCTTTATTGGAAAAACCACCCGCCATCAATTTTAATATTTGCAGTTCTTTCTCGGAGAGTTTCTCGGTAACATTGCTAATATCAACGCCCTTGTTTAGTTGTTTCATCACTACCGGCTCAGCAACAAAACCTCCTTGGGCTAAAGTTTCAATGGCGCTGACCAGCTTTTCTAGCGAGACATCTTTTAATAAAAAGCCATTAGCACCCGCTTGTAAGCTTTGCATAAATAACTCACTATCATCAAAGGTAGTTAACATTAATATGGGTAACTTACTGCCTTGTTCTCGTAAATTTTTCACGAGTTCAATGCCATTCATTTTTGGCATACGAATATCTAATAACATCACATCAGGTTGCTGTTCAATAAGCTCTAATGCATGTTCGCCGTTGGTCGCTTGCCATAAGATTTCAATTTTATCACTCAAGGCTAGCAAACCAGCAATGCCTTGTCTCACCAAATCTTGATCGTCTACCAAAGCAACTTTAATGATCTTTTCATTTTCTTCAGTCATAACAATCTTCCACATTAATATTGAGTTCTGTGCCGTCACTGGTTGGTGATAACTCAACCTTCCCCTGAAAGTCACTCAAACGTTCTTGCATACCCGTTAAGCCATTGCCAAAAACAAATTCAGAAGCACAGCGACCATTATCCGTTAAACTTATCTGTAATTTTTCATTGATTGATGAAAATGCCAAGCTTAATTGGTCTGCTTTGCCATGGCGTAAAGCATTACTAATGCCTTCTTGTAAACAAAAAAACAATTGTTGCTTAAGGGAAAGTGAATTGATAGTTAGGCTGTTTTTTACGTCTAACTGGCAATTAGGCAACTGCTCAACTAAACCTTTTAGTGTGCTAGCTAAGTCAAATTGCTCTTCATTGCGCATTTCTCGCACTACATCCCGAACGTCGGCGAGTAAGTTTTTTGCCTGTGCTAAATTATCTTTGAGCATTGGTTTAAATTCATCCGGCACTTTATGGCTGCTCACTTCTAAATTCAATGATAAGGCAGTGAGTTGATGGCCGATAGCGTCATGTAAATCTCGCGAAATCCTCATCCGTTCTTTTCGCTGTGAAGACTCTTTCAACATAAACCGTGTGGCAAGAAGCTCTTGATTAATAGCGGC
>MAAC01015746.1_pt1 | contig 41982 bp, 38 predicted proteins | sample 1115981 | NCBI WGS metagenome assembly MAAC01 (sample SAMN04961126, study PRJNA320927) | seawater metagenome | isolation source: sample BD02T64 sea water enriched with oil for 64 days | place: USA:Gulf of Mexico | collected 2013-07-27 | reverse complement strand
GCATTGATAATCAGTTACGTGGTCGTGCTGGTCGACAGGGTGATCCGGGGGTTTCTCGCTTTTATCTGTCATTGGAAGACCCTTTGATGCGGTTGTTTGCTTCGGACCGGGTGAAGAACATGATGCGCGCGCTGGGGATGGAAAATGGCGAAGCAATTGAGCACCGGATGGTAACCAATGCAATCGAGAAAGCTCAGCGCAAGGTGGAAGGGCGCAACTTTGATATGCGTAAAAGCTTACTGGAATATGATGATGTAGCCAATGACCAGCGGCAAGTAGTCTATCAGCAGCGTAATGATTTGCTGTCTGCGGACGATATTGGTGATGTGATTACTAATGTAAGAGATGACGTGGTTAACACGTCTATTAGTTATTACATTCCTCCTCAGAGTTTGGCTGAGCAGTGGGATATTACTGGTTTGGAGGAGTATCTGGTAGCAGAGTTTGGTTTGAAATTACCGCTACAAGAATGGCTGGAAGCAGATGAGCGTTTGAATGAGGGTGGGCTGAAAGATCGAATTCAGCAGAGTATGAATGAAGCTTATGAGAAAAAATCTGAAGATATTGGCTCAGATATGCGCATCATAGAAAGGCAGGTGATGTTGCAGGTAGTCGACACTCTTTGGAAAGAACACCTCTCTAATATGGATCGCTTGCGTCAAGGTATCGGGTTGCGTGCCTATGCTCAGAAAAACCCCAGGCAAGAGTACAAGCGAGAGTCCTTCGAGTTGTTCCAGCAAATGTTGGAAAATATTAAGCTTGAGACTATTCGCTTTCTCAGTCGGGTTCAGGTGCGCAGTCGAGAAGAAGCTGAGGAGCTTGAGCGTCAACAGCGAGAGGCTCAGCAACGCCAGCAGTTACAAATGCAGCACGATGAGGTATCGGCTATTGATAATGGTGGTGGGAAGCCTGCCCCACAAGTGGATCAACCATTCGTCAGGGGTAGTAAGAAGGTGGGGAGAAATGATCCTTGCCCCTGTGGCAGCAAGAAGAAATATAAGCAGTGTCATGGTCGCCTTTCATAAGGCTGCTTTATGCAGAACTGGTTTGTTTGAACGGGGCCACATCAGTGGTTTCCATCAGAGATAGAGATAGAGATTGAGTCATGGCTGTTGGTAAAGACTGTTTCCCCAAAATGTATCCAGTGCCTGGCTTTCAGTTGGGTACGACCAGTGCGGGAATCAAGACACCGGGTCGGAAAGATTTGGTGGTAATGGAAATTGCTGAAGGTGGTGTTGTTGCAGGTGTTTTTACAAAAAATGCTTTTTGTGCGGCACCGGTTCAACTGACTAAAGCTCATATCGCCATTATGCCTCCCCGTTATTTGGTGACCAATACAGGGAATGCCAATGCTGGAACGGGTGAGCCCGGTAAGGAAAATGCGAGAGCAGTCTGTCGGGCCATGGGGCAGGTTGCTGAGATAGCAGAGGAAGCTGTCTTGCCTTTTTCTACAGGGGTTATTGGTGAACCATTGCCCGTGGAGAAGATCATTACAGCATTACCTATGGCTTTTTCTGCGTTATCTGAATCTGGTTGGCAAGATGCAGCACAAGGTATTCTCACGACAGATACCCGGCCTAAAGGCGCCAGTGTGCAGCTCACTCTGGCGGGTAAAACTGTCACTATTACAGGCGTTTCCAAAGGCTCGGGAATGATTAAGCCTAATATGGCAACGATGCTGGCTTACGTGGCCACCGATGTCGCATTGGAGCAGACCATGTTGCAGGTGTTGGTGAATGATGCTGTGAATGCATCGTTTAACCGGATCACTGTAGATGGTGATACTTCTACTAATGACTGCGCAATGTTAGTGGCTACAGGTGCTTCCGGGGTCAATATCGAAGAGTTGCCTGCGGAGGAACAGGCAAGCTTTAAGTCTGCACTTATAGATATTTTCATCTCTCTGGCGCAACAGATTATTCAGGATGGTGAGGGTGCTACTAAATTTGTGACTGTGAATGTAACGGGTGGTGCTGATAGTTCAGAATGCTTGAGCGTGGCATATACCGTGGCAGAGTCTCCGCTCGTTAAAACAGCATTATTCGCTTCGGATCCTAATTGGGGAAGAATCCTTGCTGCAATTGGTCGTGCGGATGTGCCCGATTTGGATGTAGACACTGTTCAAGTCTATCTGGGCGACGTGCTGATCGCAGAGCAAGGTGGCAGAGCTGGTAGCTATACCGAGGCGCATGGTCAGGCTGTGATGGATCAGGACGAGATATGTATTCGAATCCTCCTTAACCGCGGTAATGTTAGCGAGACAATTTGGACCACAGATTTGTCTTACGACTATGTAAAAATTAATGCGGAATACCGGACCTGATGGCACCCATTCATGTGGCTGCGGCAGTCATTGTTGGAGAGAATGGTAAAATTCTGATAGCCCGGCGACCTGATCATGTGCATAAGGGTGGCCTCTGGGAATTTCCTGGCGGTAAAGTGGAAGAGGGGGAGTTTGTCCAAGTTGCTCTGGCCCGTGAGCTGGAAGAAGAGTTGGCTATTAGTGTGATAGGGGCCGAACCACTACTCAATATTCACCATGTGTATACGGAAAAAACTGTTCTGCTCGACGTATGGAAGGTCACTAAATTTTCTGGTGATCCGAGAGGGAATGAGGGGCAGGCAATCGCTTGGGTGGCAGTTGATCAGCTGGAGCAATATCAATTTCCAGAAGCTAATCAGCCTATTATCGATATGCTTAAGTCTCAGTCTAATCTTTAAATGTGTAACCAAACATCTGCTAGTTTGTCATAAGTCATCGATATAGAAGCTTATATCGAGTGTTTGGTTAATGCTGAGTTATGTCTTCATCATCCAAGGCGTCTAGTATGGCTGGGGTCCCGGGGATACTGAAATTTTCTGATGCCCAGTCACCAAAATCCACTTGTTGGCAGCGCTTGGAGCAAAATGGCCTGAAAGGAGATTGTTCCCCCCAGGCTACAGATTTTTTACAGGTAGGGCAGTTAACCGTAGTGGCCGTTTTCTGAGTATTCATTTTTTATCTGCTGTATGTTGCTTGTCTTGAAAGTTAGTCATATTACTCATACGTATTGTATGACGGGAAGTGTACATAAGGACGGTTTAGTGGGTGAATTACGTACCCGCCCCTTTCTTTTGTGCCGCTAAGGTCAAGTATTTGTGGTGAAGCTCTGTTACTTGTCGCTCAATATGGTCAAGAGAGCCGCTGTTGTCGAGTATGTCATCTGCTTTATCCAGACGTTCTTCGCGTGGTAGCTGTGTTTTCATAATGGCACGTATTTGTTCTTCAATGTTGTTGTCTCGATTAGAAGCCCTTGTCATTTGTAACTCCTCTGGTGCATCTATCACCAGAACTCGATCAACTAAAAGGTGCTGGTCAGTCTCCAGGAGTAATGGTGTTTCCAGGATGGTGTATGGCCCAGTGGTGTTGGATAGAGCTTGTTGCATCCACACCCGAATCAGTGGGTGAAGAAGTGTTTCTAGCCAGAGTCGTTCCTGTGGGTTATTGAAGACCTGTGTGCGAAGAAAGGCTCGGTTGAGTGTGTTGTCACTGTTTAGGGTTTCTACGCCAAAGTGCTCAACAATTTTGGTGAGAGCGGGAGACCCTTTTTCAACGACCTTGCGAGCGGCAATATCCGCATCAATGATGTCAATGCCAAGCCGTTTGAAATACTCGGCAGCGGCACTCTTGCCACTGCCGATACCTCCTGTCAGGCCAATAACGAACATAAGTTACCGTTTATCCAAACAGGGATAGATAGTGACCGGTAATCCTGTCACCCCAGACAAGGGTGATCCAGCCGGCGGCGGCTAAATAGGGGCCGAAGGGAATAGGGATTTGTTTGTCACGACCGAGAAAGATGATCATGGCAATGCCCACAACTGCACCGACTAGAGAAGAGAGCAACACAATGAGTAATAACTGTTGCCACCCCACCCAGGCGCCAAGTGCTGCAAGAAGTTTGAAGTCTCCGTGCCCCATTCCTTCCTTGCCTGTGAGTAGTTTAAATACCCAGAAAATCCACCATAGGCAGAGGTAGCCAGCGACAGCACCAATTACAGCATCACTTAATGGTGCAAAGGTGTCGTGTGTATTAATCAGCAGGCCGAGCCATAGGAGTGGCAGTGTTATGTTGTCGGGTAATAGCTGTTCATTGAAGTCAATGCCGGTTAAAGCGAGCAGGCTCCAGCTAAACAGTAATACTAGAAGCCCGGTAGATGTTAAGCCGTAGTGATAAACCACAAAGGTAGTGATTAGCGCACAGGCAATCTCAATCAGGGGGTACTGAAGAGAGATGGAGGTCGCGCAGTTACTACATTTACCTTTTAACAACAGGTAGCTGAAAACAGGAATGTTTTGCCAAGGTTTGACCTCTGTGCCACATTTTGGGCAGTGAGAGGCAGGGGTGACAATGTTGACATTGGCAGTTTTGGGGTCTGGTTCCATGCCAAGGAAATCCAGTGACTCTCTACGCCATGAGGCTGAAAGCTGTAATGGCAATCGGTAAATCACTACATTGAGAAAACTACCGATCAGTAACCCAAAGATAAAGCTGGCGGTAATGACTAGGGTGGGGGGTAACCCAATAGTATCAGGCATATAGGTCCAATTTAAATCACTGCACCCAGTTTAAAGATCGGCAGATACATAGCAATCAGTAGCCCACCCACGAGCACACCGAGAACAGACATGATCAGGGGTTCCAGCAGTGTGGTTAGGTTGTCTACGGCGTTATCAACAGCCTCTTCATAATGTTCGGCAGCTTTTTCCAGCATTTCATCAAGGGCGCCAGATTCCTCACCGATGGCAGCCATTTGAAGTAGTAAAATAGGAAATCTTTTGGTGGCCCGTAATGCGGTATGAAGCTGAATGCCTGTGGTTACATCATCGCGAACCTTATGAATTGCAACACGATATACAGCATTGCCTGATGCCCCGGCGACAGAGTTCAGCGCGTCCACAAGCGGTACCCCCGCAGCAAAGGTGGTTGATAATGTTCGGGCAAAACGGGCAACGACTGCTTGGTATAGAATATTGCCTATCACAGGAATTTTTAGTGAGTATTTGTCTATAGCTGCCTCAAAAGCTGGTGAGCGTCGGTGGAGCTCACGAATGATGAAGAAGGCGGCAATGCTGCTCGCCAGCCACACTAGCCACCATTCTTGGGCGGTCTCGGAAATCCCCAGTACAAATAGGGTAAAGGCAGGAAGCTCGGCCCCAAAATTGCTAAATGTTTCAGCAAAAACCGGAACCACTTTTATCAAAAGAATAGCCGTCACGATAATAGCAACGATGACTACGGTGGTTGGGTAGGTTAGGGCTTTTTTTATCTTTGCTTTCAGGGATTCAGTTTTTTCCTTGTAGGTAGCAATGCGGTCCAACATTGTTTCCAGCGCACCTGCTTGTTCGCCCGCTTCAACCAAACTGCAAAATAGGTCATCAAAATATTTAGGATGTTTTCTCAAAGATCCACCAAAGCTGAGGCCGGATGCGACATCATCTCGGATGTGGGAGATAAGATCGCGGAGGAGGTCCTTGTCTGCGCCCTCTGCCACAATGTCGAAACTTTGTACTAGCGGTACTCCGGCCTTCATCATGGTGGCCATTTGCCGAGTAAATGCTGAGATGTCAGAAGGCTTGATTGGTTTTTGGGTAAAGAGAGGTTTTGGTTTTTTCTTAACAGAGGTAGTTACGACCCCCTGTTTGCGTAGCTGGGCCTTAACGATCATCAGGTTTGTACCCTTGACCTCCCCTTGGATGGCTTTTCCTTTTTTATCCTTTCCTTTATAAACAAAGGTTTGTGCTTGTGCAGTTGCCATGGATTAATCCTTGGTTACCCTGTTTGCTTCTTCCAGGCTAATTATACCTTCCGCAGTACGACGAAGTGCCGATTGGCGCAAAGTTCTGAAACCTTCTCCTGCTGCTTTGTGAGCGATTTCTAAAGAGTTTCCTCCCTCCATAATAATTCGAGATATGCTTGGTGTCACTTTTAGCACCTCATAAATACCAATTCTTCCCTTATAGCCATTGGTACATTTGGGGCACCCTTGAGGGTGGTATATCTGGGTATGATCGAGGGGTATATCAATTTCTTCAAACCCCTCTTCTTTAAGAATATGTTCAGGGATATCATCAGCTAGTTTTTTGCAATGGGTGCATAGTCGCCTAGCCAGGCGTTGGGCAATAATAAGGTTGACGGATGTGGCAACATTAAAGGCAGGTACGCCCATGTTAAGTAGTCGCGTCAGTGTTTCTGGTGCGCTATTGGTGTGCAGGGTGGATAACACCATATGACCAGTCTGTGCTGCTTTAATCGCAATTTCAGCAGTTTCTATATCACGAATCTCACCAACCATGATGACATCGGGATCCTGGCGCAGGAAAGCACGAAGAGCTTCAGGAAAGGTTAATCCAACCCTTTCTCTTATCTGAACCTGATTGATGCCGGGCATATTAATTTCAACGGGGTCTTCTGCAGTAGAAATGTTGCGCTCAACAGTGTTGAGAACATTCAAGCCTGTGTAAAGAGAGACCGTTTTACCGCTACCTGTGGGGCCAGTGACAAGGATCATCCCCTGAGGCTGGTGAAGGGTCTCCAAGTAGGCCTTCTTCTGATCATCTTCATATCCCAGTGATTCAATACCTACTTGCGCACTGGTGGGATCAAGAATACGCAAGACGATTTTTTCACCAAATTGGGTAGGAAGAGTATTGACCCGAAAATCAATGGCTCGATTCTTTGAGATTCTTAACTTGATTCGACCGTCTTGAGGCACCCGTCGTTCGGATATATCCAGCTGTGACATGACCTTGAGTCGAGCTGCCAGCCGAGGTGCCAGATTAGCTGGGGGCTTGGTAACCTCTTTAAGAATTCCATCCGTTCTAAATCGTACCCGATAAGTCTTTTCATAGGGCTCAAAGTGTATATCTGAACAACCCTGTTTGATGGCATCGATCATCAGCTTGTTGATAAATCGTACAATTGGTGCGTCATCTACATCTGAAAAGTCATCGCCGCCTTGATCGTCATCATCAATAGCTTCTATGTCCAGATCATCTAGATGGACATCGTCCATGGTGTCCAGTGAGGCCCCAATATCGTCATCTTGCGTGTTAAGGAATCGGTCTACAGCCGCTTCTAGTTTGTCGTGTTCAACAAGGACGGTTTCTACAGAAGCGCCCGTTTGGAAGCGAATCTCAGTGAGTGCTTGATGATTGGTGGGGTCACTTTGTGCGAGAAAAAGTCGATTGCCACGGGTGTAAAGGGGCAATACCTGGTGTTTTTGAATGAGCTTTTTTTTGATCTTGTCTTTTGGGCAGGAGCTCAGGTCGTGGGCCTCAAGATCATAGAGCGGGATGCCAAACTCATTGGCTGCTACAGAGGCAATTAAATGGGCTGGCAGTAAGTTATTGTGAGTGAGGTAGTGGACGAAATTAGTCTTGTCTTTTTCACACTCAATGATGGCTTCTCTTGCGACGGTTTCATCGAGCAAGCCGTCAACAACAAGGCGTTTTGGGAGTCCTTTCAGAGTATTTGGGGTGTTCATAGGAAGCTGACTACCTGTCGTTGCTTATAATGAAATGTTATGTGATTTTAATACACGATGGGCTTATGGGCTAGAAGATTAAGGGGGAAGTGCGCCAATCTAAAGTGGTTGGGTTAAATCTGACACTTTTTGTCACCTTTGTGATTTGTGGGACCCCCCCCATGTCTTGGTTTTAAGGGGTTGGTACGAAAATTGCTTTTTTGATAGCTGTCTTAAAATATTAATAGCCTCTATAAGGGAGAAAGACAATGAAGAAGCAAGTACAAAAGGGTTTTACCCTGATTGAATTAATGATCGTTGTGGCGATTATCGGTATCTTGGCTGCAATCGCACTACCTGCATACCAAACCTATGTTATTAAATCGAAAATGTCAGAAGTGATTATGGCCACTAGCCAATGTCGTACAGCGGTTTCAGAAGTGTATCAAACCATTGATGATACTAGCACTGTGCCTGGAGCAAATGGTTGGGGCTGTGAAGATTCAGGTCCTGGTGTTACAAAATATGTTGAGTCCATTGTGACCGATTCTGATGGTGTTATTACGGCTAAGATTGACAATCTTGACTCAAAAGTAGATGCCAAAGTCATTACTTTAACGCCATATTACGGTTCATCAACCTTGATGAAGATAGCTGACCACAAAGGTGAGCAGGTTTATAAGTTCAAGTGTGAACCCGGTTCTTCAACTATCGCTAAATACTTACCTGGATCATGTAAGTAAGGTGGTATAGCTTTGTGTAGAAAAGCCCCGCATTGTGGGGCTTTTTTTTCAGTATGATTTGTCGTTTGTTTAACAGCTAATTTTGAGTGTTCATATGTCTAACAGCGTGGCCTCTCAGCCAGTAAAGAAAAATATTTTTGGTCGATATGCGGTTCTTGTGCTGGTGCTATTGCTGGCTATAAGTGCTGTTAATTTTTACCAAATTTTGCTGGTAACGCCCGATACTGTTGGGATGAAGGCATTTACCTCTGCAATGTTTTCTAGCCCCGGGTTTTTATATGACCTGCTTTGGTTTGTGTTGTCAATTTCGGTTATACATATTGTTTTTATTTTTCTTCTGTGGCTGGGCTCTGTCGGTTGGATGACAAGATATGAGATGCCTGATCGGCAGTTCAGTTTTGGGGTATTTGGGTATTTCTTAGGTGTATGTACTTGGGTTTTAATCTGGAGTGCCAGGCAATACCCAAATATGCCCAGTGGGTTTATAAAACATAATGAATTATTGATTTCTGATGCAGCTTTTTATTCTCTTACTGCTGGTATAGCAATATCTTTTGTAACTAGTTTGTATCTGCTTAGCCACTCTAGAGCGAGAAAGATAATGACCGGTCTGATCGTCACCTGTGCAGTGGCGCTAGGGGGTTGGGTGAGCGGTGAAATTCCTTTATCTAATGCAAAATTGAGTGCCGTGGATGGTGATGCACCGCCCAATATTATTATTCTGGGCATAGATTCCCTGCGCCCGGATGAAACCGGGTTTTTTGGGAGTGATGGTGAATTAACGCCAAATATTGACCAGTTTCTTTCCCAGAGCAGGGTCTATTCAAATGCCTATACCCCCTTTGCCAGGACATTCCCAGCGTGGATGAGCCTTCTCACTGGTAAAGAACCGGTAAACCATAAGGCAAGGTTTAACCTGATTAATCATTCATATTTGGATAAAAAGGAAACCATAGGGTGGTGGTTGAAAGACCGAGGGTATAGGACCATCTATGGTTTCGATGAGCGGCGGTTTAATAGCATAGATGAAACATTTGGGTATGACTCAGTCGTTGGGCCAAAGCAAAGTGCTCTAGGTTTTGTTCTTGGTCAATATGACCACCCCATAATTAACCTGCTATGTAATACAAAAGTTGGCAAATACCTATTCCCTGAGATGTATTTGAATAGAGGGCGTAAGGCTAACTATGATCCAGAAAGGTATAGTCAGGCCTTGATAGATGAAGTGGTAGAGGATACATCGGCTCCCATTTTTTTGAGTGCACACTTCCTGTTGCCGCATTACCCATGGTTATCTAGGGACGATGAAGAGTTAAGCAAATTTCCCAAGCCAGAAGCACCTGAAAAAATAGCAGCCTATCAATACCGAATGATGGTGAAGCAGGTTGATGAGCAATTTGGTGATTTTATTGGGAAGCTTGAAGATACAGGTGTTCTGGATAACGCCTATGTTTTTTTACTGTCGGATCATGGCGATGGTTTTAAATTTGAAAAAGATGTTTTACAGCCCGGGATAGAGAATGCTTTGTTTGACGTAGAAACAGATACCCGTGGTCACGCCACTAATGTATTAAATTTAGGGCAGTCTAGAATTGTATTAGCAGCTAGAAGCTACCGGGATACGTTGTTTGAGCCGGAAGTGGTAGAACAAAATGCATCACTTATGGATGTCGTCCCTACAATTGGCGATTTACTGAAAATGGAAGAGGAGAGCAAAGAGCTAGATGGTATCTCTTTGTTGAACGAATCTAGAGAGCTTCGCCAGAAAAGACCGTTGTATCTTGAGAGTGGATTTGCCGCTATGGAAGTGACGGCAGATGAAATTACAGTTAAAAAGCTATTAGAAGAAGGAATTAAGGGTTATACAGTTGATAAGAAGGGAAAGTTGGTTGTTAGGGATATGTGGTTTGAGCTTGTTCTTCAGTCTAAACACCGATCAGTTATACAGGGAGATTGGCAGCTGTCAATGATCCCCGAGATGGATGGACATATGGTATTGACCAATATTCCAGAAAAAAAATGGTGGCCTTTGGTTCAGTATAATGGTGATGCCCCATGGAGCGGTATGCTAAAAAATCTGTGTGGGCATTATAAAGGTGAGCCAGGCTTCGACCAAGAAGAGGTCTGCTTGAGCCAAAATTAGTTGGCCAAAGGAAATGTTTAAGATGTTTTGGTTGCTTCATCTATGAGATTGAAAAAATATATTGGCTGGGGTGTGTAAATGATTTCAATAGTTTGCCATTTCTATAATGATGGTAGTGGTGATAAAACCTTAGAAAGGTTGAAGGAGAAAAAGAAGGTAAACAGCAGAATTCGTACTTAAGGCATCTTTAGATGCCATTATTTTAGGACGGATCATGAGTATTAAAATTTTGGTTACCGGTGGCGCTGGCTTTATTGGCTCAGCTGTAATTCGACATATTATCAATTGCACTAATGACTCGGTCGTCAATGTCGATAAGTTGACTTATGCAGGGAATTTAGAATCACTGAATGAAGTGAGTGCCAGTCCGCGTTACGCATTTGAAAAAGTTGATATCTGTGACCGGTTATCGTTAGAGCACATGTTTATACAACATCAACCTGATGTAGTGATGCATCTGGCAGCAGAAAGTCATGTTGATCGTTCTATTGATGGTCCAGCTGAATTTATCGAAACAAATATTGTTGGCACCTACACCTTGCTTGAGGTGGCTCGGCAATATTGGTCAGGTCTGGAGGAGGGGCGCAAGAACTGCTTCCGTTTCCACCACATATCCACGGATGAAGTATACGGTGACCTTGAAGGCCCTGATGAGTTGTTCACTGAGCAGGCAGCCTATGCCCCAAGCTCTCCTTATTCAGCAAGTAAAGCTAGTTCCGACCATTTGGTGCGCGCTTGGTGGCGTACATACGGCTTACCTGTTGTTGTGACAAGCTGCTCTAATAATTACGGCCCGTTTCATTTTCCAGAAAAATTGATTCCCCTGATGATTCTTAATGCTTTGGAAGGCAAAGCACTGCCCGTCTATGGTAAAGGTAGTCAGGTGCGTGATTGGCTCTATGTGGAAGACCACGCGAGAGCGCTTTACAAGGTTCTAACCGAAGGGAAGGTGGGAGAAACATATAATATTGGTGGGCATAACGAAAAGCAGAATATCGATGTAGTAGAGACACTTTGTGAGTTGCTGGAAGAGCTTGCTTCAGATAATTCGTACTCACTTGCGAGTGGCTACACTGGTGGGTTCATGAGTCTAGTTACCTATGTAGAAGACCGGCCAGGGCATGATATTCGTTATGCGATAGATGCCAGTAAAATAGAAAATGAGCTGGAGTGGGTGCCACAAGAGACCTTTGAGTCAGGTATTCGTAAAACCGTTGAATGGTATTTAGAGAATAAAGAATGGTGGGCTCGTGTTTTAGATGGGTCTTATAGTCGCCAACGTCTTGGTGTAGAGGAAAGGAATAAATGAAGGGCATTGTTTTAGCTGGCGGCTCAGGAACCCGCTTATATCCAAACACGAAAGGTGTCTCCAAGCAATTGCTGCCTATCTATGATAAGCCGATGATTTATTATCCCTTATCTGTTTTGATGTTGGCGGGTATCCGGGATATTTTAGTGATTTCAACCCCTGACGATATTAGTGGTTACAAACGATTATTAGCCGATGGAGAGCAATTCGGCATTAATATTTCTTATGCAGTGCAACCTAGTCCAGATGGATTGGCGCAGGCTTTTATTATTGGTGAAGAGTTTGTCGGTGATGACAATGTCTGCTTGGTGCTGGGCGATAATTTATTCTACGGCCAGGGGTTTACACCCAAATTAGTAAATGCTGCCAGCCGCTTAAAAGGTGCCACCGTCTTTGGTTATCAAGTTAAGGACCCTGAGCGTTTTGGAGTTGTCGAGTTTGATAAAGATATGTGTGCTTTGTCGCTAGAAGAAAAACCAAAACAGCCAAAATCAAATTTCGCCGTTACAGGGTTGTATTTTTACGACAATGATGTGGTGGAAATAGCAAAGTCATTAAAACCTTCTGCACGAGGTGAGCTGGAAATAACCTATGTTAATAATGCTTACCTTGAACGTGGCGATTTGAATGTTGAGCTGTTAGGGCGGGGTTTTGCCTGGCTGGATACTGGCACCCATGAAAGTTTGCTGGAAGCTAGCATGTTCGTTCAGACGATTGAACATCGTCAAGGTTATAAAATTGCCTGCTTGGAAGAAATTGCCTTCAATAACGGTTGGCTTAGTGCCGATAACTTGAAGGAAATGGGCGATACCATGAGCAAGAATAGCTATGGTCAATATTTATTATCGCTTCTATAGAAGGATTACCTAATGGCATACCTATCTAGAGATATCCTTGAGCAGATGGACTTCAAATGTCTCGGTAAAAATGTCCGCATCAGTGATAAAGCCAGTGTTTATAATCCTGATCAGATAGAAATTGGGGATAACTCAAGAGTTGATGACTTCTGTGTCATCTCGGGGAGAATAAGAATTGGTAAATTCGTCCATATCGCGCCTATGTGTCTTGTCGCAGGCGGAGATGAGGGGGTTGTTTTTGAAGATTTCAGCGGATTAGCTTATGGAGTAAAAATTTTTACTAAATCTGATGACTACAGCGGAAGGACATTAACTAACCCCACTGTAGATATAAAATATAAAAATGAAAAATCGAAGAAAGTATGTCTTGGAAAACATGTCATTGTTGGCACTGATTCGATTATTTTTCCTGGCGTACATTTAGCTGAAGGTTGCTCTGTAGGTGCAATGGCGCTGGTTAATCGTAGCACCAAACCTTGGGGGGTTTATGCTGGGAATCCGGCTAGGCGACTAAAAGAGCGTAAAAATGATTTGCTAGAGCTTGAGCATAAGTTTCTTGCAGAATTTTACAAATGATCCCATTTAATAAACCTCCTTATACTGGTCTTGAAGACAAATATGTTCTTGAAGCTATGAGAAGCAGCAAGATGTCAGGTGATGGGGCCTTCACTCTGCTTTGTCAAGAATGGTTTGAAAGGCAAGCTGGATGTAAAAAAGCACTTTTGACACCTTCGTGTACTCAGGCATTGGAAATGGCAGCCATACTGCTGGATATTCAGCCTGGTGATGAAGTGATCATGCCCAGCTACACCTTTGTTAGCACGGCTAATGCATTCGTATTGCGTGGAGCGAAAATCGTATTTGTTGATATTCGCCCAGACACAATGAATATCGATGAAAATCTGATTGAAGCTGCTATTACCAGCAAAACCAAAGCGATTGTGCCTGTGCATTATGCTGGTGTGGCCTGCGAAATGGACGCCATCATGGATATTGCAGCCCGACATGAACTGTTTGTAATTGAGGATGCTGCACAGGGGATGATGTCTACCTATAAAGGCCGTGCTCTCGGTAGTATCGGTCATATGGGGGCCTACAGTTTTCATGAAACCAAGAACTACACCAGCGGCGGTGAAGGTGGTTTGCTGCTCATAAATGATGAGCGGTTCATAGAGCGAGCCGAAATCATTAGAGAAAAGGGAACAAATCGTAGTCAGTTTTTCAAGGGTATGGTGGACAAATATACCTGGGTAGACATTGGTAGTAGTTATGTTCCCTCTGAATTGCAGGCAGCCTACCTTTACGCCCAGCTCGTAAATGTTAATGAAATCAACGAGGCACGACTAAATTCCTGGAAGTTTTATTTTAGTGAATTGCAGGATCTTCAATTTCAGAAAAAGCTGGAGTTGCCTCAGTTACCTTCAGCCATTACTCATAATGCTCACATGTTTTATATTAAGTTGAAGGATTTAGGACGGCGAAGCAGGTTTATTGAGATGATGAGGGGCGAGGGCGTTTCCTCAGTATTTCACTATGTTCCTTTGCATAGTTCTCCGAAAGGAAAGTGTTTTGGCATCTTCCATGGAACCGATACTTATACTTCTAGAGAAAGCGAAAGATTGATCCGGCTCCCTATATGGTATGGCATGACTGATCAGGAAAGAGAGAAGGTCGTTCAGGCAGTACGAACTGTCTTGAAATGCGACGTATAACCCGACGACCCTTGATGAGTTGGTCAGTTTGAGTGAAAGCTGTACATGGTATTTTGCTTACAGGAAGTGCCCATCTTTCCAAAGTGCTCTCTACTAGAGTAACCGGAAATGTAGAAATAATTCCTGATCGGATAAGAGTCTCAGATTATAATTTTGTATCCCGTATGCAACGATTCTCATCGGAGCCAGGGGGTAGACTTTATGGCTGGGAAAAAGACTTAGAAGGAAACAAGTGGGCCTGGAGCAAAGATAAGTCAGTTTTACATATTAAAAACCATAGTCTCGAAGCGACACTTGCCAATATTGAATTTGAGAGTACATCTCTTGAAAACTTGAGCTAAGTCTTAGCGGGGAAGGTGAGGAGCAATTATGTATTATTACCCTAGCTGTTTTCAGCCCATTGAGTTAGATTTATTACTTCAGCCGGGGGAAACTCACGTCAATCTTAAATCAAATCAGCCACCTATCCGGCCGAGCACTCATGATTCAATATTTTTGAGGTTTTCTATTAAAAAATTTTCGAATAAAAGAAAAATAGAGCGAAGAAAAAATCTCGTTCCCTGAAATTACCGGCTTCAATAGCAAGTCTTGATATTTGACTGCAAACTAGGACATAATTTATATATGGCTCATATTTCTGTAATCGTTCCAGTCTATAAGGCCGAGCGTAGCTTGGACGAGCTATATCAACGACTTAAACTCGCATTAGAAACTATTTCAGAGGACTTTGAAATTGTACTGGTTGAGGACTGCGGTGGAGATGGCTCATGGCAGGTAATAGAGCGTCTGGCAAGAACTGATCCAAGAGTGCGTGGCATACAGTTTAGTCGCAACTTCGGCCAGCATTACGGTATCACTGCTGGCTTAGATCATTGTCACGGTGAATGGGTGGTGGTGATGGATTGCGACTTGCAAGACCGCCCTGAGGAGATACCACGTCTGTACGCCAAAGCACAAGAGGGTTATGAAGTTGTCTTAGCTCTACGCGGAGCAAGACGCGACCCATTGCTTAAGCGTATTACCTCGTCATTATTCTATAAAATATTTAGTTATCTAGCGGATATTAAATATGATGGCGATAATGGGAATTTTCGCATTATGTCGCGCAAGGTTGTGAGAAACTTTCGCCGTATGCGCGAGCAATTACGTTTCTTCGGTGGGTTGGTAGAGTGGATGGGGTTTCCCACGGCCAGCATCGAGGTGGAGCACGCTGAGCGATTTGAAGGGAGGTCTACTTACACCATATCTAAGCTATGGAGATTGTCTGCTGAGGCAATTATAGCTTATTCTGATAAACCGTTACGACTAGCCGTACGGTTCGGTTTCCTTATGGCTTTTATATCTTTTTGTTACGGTACATACATTTTTGGGCATGCACTTATTCACGGCTCACCAATTCCCGGTTGGAATAGTCTGATCGTTTCACTATTTTTTATCGGTGGAATCATTATTTCCATCCTAGGTATTATCGGCGTCTACTTAGGGAAAACATTTGATGAAGGCAAAAATAGACCGCTGTACATTATCAATCAATTGACATTCCATGATGAAAGCTCAATTGATTGATTTGGACTGCGGGCTAACATATAGAGTTTTAAAAAGTTTTCACCGGCTGTGATCTCGTGTGTTCATAAAGAGAAGATAGCAAGTGCACTGCATTGGTAGTGGAAGAAGAATATGATAGAGAAATATATTCCTTTTTAAAAGATTTGAGTATTACCTTCCCAGCTAACTATAAAGGAAAAAACCGATAGAGTCTTAACTGTTTATGCTAGTTTGACGATTGAGTTTATTTGAAAAATAAATGGGGGGGTACACACCTACTGTGTAAAAAATTCGATTGTGCGCATAGACAAAGAGAGACAATGGAGGATATAAAAATAGAAAATAGATCGCCTGGAAAAAGTTATCTTTATTGAAAGCGATTTACCTGTTGTGGTTTTTGGGAGAGGTCTTCTTGCTCTCGAGGAGATTCAAAATAAGTATGATGAATCTGTGCTTCCACTGAAGAACTTCTGGAGTAGATTTTATTAATTAGTTTTGCTCACCAGATAAATCTCTAAACAAGTTTGGAAGGCAGTGAAATATCCTAGCTATGAAATTTAACGAGCTGCGGCATTATTACCATAAAAAATCAAAAACTATCTAGAAAAGTTCCAATAGGAAAGTCCATGCAGAAATTAATTCGTTATGGCTTGGTGGGTGTGGTAAGTAATTTTTCCATTTATTGTAGTTACTTGTTAATTACTTATTTTGGTGTTGAGCCTAAGATAGCAATGACATTCGTTTATATTCTTGGTGCGACCATCGGATTCATTGGTAATCGTAAATGGACATTTGCACATCAAGGTGACTCCTTTAGTTCTGCCATACGTTATATTTTTGCCCATTTACTAGGTTATCTGTTTAATTTCCTGATTCTCTTCGTTTTTGTAGATAAGCTTAATTATATGCATCAAACAGTACAGGCTCTGGCAATTATTGTTGTCGCCGGATTTCTCTTTGTTATTTTTAAGTACTATGTTTTCCAGGAAAAAAATGGACATAGAACAATATGAATATTGGATTTAAGTCGCATTACTTCAAAAAATTAGCGAAATTAGAAGCGGGAAATTTCTGGTTCCGTGCGAGGAACCAGCTTATTTTTTGGGCGCTCCGAAAGTATTATCCAAAATTGAAATCCTTCCTTGAGATTGGATGTGGGACTGGATTTGTCATTTCGGGAATCTCAGAGCAGTTTCCCGGGGTGAAGCTTTTTGGGAGTGAGTATTTAGAAGATGGTTTAGTGTATGCGCGAGAGCGCGTAGCTGGGGCCGAACTTACGCAAATGGATGCCAGATATATCCCTTATGAATCAGCATTTGATGCTATCGGTGCCTTTGATGTGTTGGAACATATAGAAGAGGACGATATCGTACTTCAACAAATTCACAAAGCACTGAAACCAGACGGAATGGTATTTATCACCGTACCACAACATCGCTGGTTGTGGAGTATGGTTGATGAAAATGCCTGCCATGTTAGGAGATATGGTGCCAATGAACTGCATCAAAAATTTTGTCGGGAGGGGTTTGAGATTATTCGAAGCACGTCGTTTGTTTGCACGCTGCTACCCGCGATGTATTTATCGAGAATGTTACAGCGGAACAAAGTAGATAAGAGTATGGATGTTATGGCTGAACTTCGTATCAGCCCTGCTCTAAACAAAATTTTCGAATGGATTCTATATTTTGAACTGTTTTTAATTCGCGTAGGAATATCTATGCCTATAGGCGGTTCAAGGTTACTTGTTGCCCGTAAGTCAACGATAATAGAGAAGGACTCGTAACAAGATGAATTCAAGCAGTATCCCCTTTAATAAACCATATATGACAGGCAAGGAGCTCTATTACATTGTCGAGTCTAAGCAGTAAGAGGGTGAGTAGTAGTTGATAAATGGCAAGCCTTGCCCGTAATAGCCTGCTGAGAGCCATCGTGGGTATAGGTCGCCGCTGCGAACTTCATGAGATAGCGCTATTACCCGCTCGACAGTATTAAAATACTCGTGAGATATAAACCAATCTATGTTGGTGAGAGGCCAGATTCCTACTAGCGCAAGTATTGATAATAAAATAATATTAAAGTAGTGGTGTGTGAGATTAGTTGAATATAGGATATTCCTTGTCACCGTGCCCCCAGTTATGTGCACATAAACCCCATTATTAATTCTTCTGAAATTTGACGATTAAACCACTAAACCCATTGTTGTCATATGTGTCGGTGACGCTAATGTTGACTGCTGAGTTATTGTTGGCTTGATTAATTAGTGCATACATATATTGCCCACCATGTGAAACATTGCTCAGGATGAGTGAAAACTCGTTAGGGTAATGAGCTAGGTCTCCTGGGTTCTTATGGTAGGTTAGAATATTTTTAAAGTTATCAGATTTTTTGTCTAAATATCCCATTATTGGGCTGGCTGTATAGTAAGTATCGAAGCGGTTTAAATAAACATTGTGAGATTTTATTTTTGATGCAGAATGTAGTAAATATCTTTGCATTTTATTGAACTCTTGATACTCCATGCTTCGTTCGGCTATAGAAAAAGAAGTTAATCCCTGCTCGAATTGTGGGTAAAATCGTCCAGAAGTATTTGAGATAAAAAAGGTTGTTAGAGAAATAGAAATAATAGTGATTATCCAGTTGGATCTCGTGTTAAATTTTTGGTTCTGGTGCTGGTGCTGGTGTTGTTTTTTGGTCAAGAGTAGTTTTAGCAATAGAAAAAAAGATAGGACTAGTATGGGCCAGACCCATATGTAGTATCGAGTTAGTGGGTAGAAGAGCTTGCCGGCCAATGGGGCGGTCATGATGAGGCCCATGAACATAGAAATTACTAGCAAGCTACCAAATAAAATTCGATTGTTTGTGTCCGTAAGAGGGTTTATGAGTCTAGTGTGTGCCTGTTTTTTACTTATAGTATTTCTCGCTAAATAGTACACCGAGACAATAAGAACAAACATTATTAGCATGTAAAGGTCAGGTGTTTTCAATAGCCGACTCATGAACTGTTCAATAAAATATGCTCCATAATTTTGGTTGTCAACAGTCACAAAGTTTGTTCCCTGAGACCATCTCAATGCTTCAAACCCTATCGAAGAAATACACATAATAATAATCAGATAGAGCCGGTTTAATTTCCGCCCTTTGTCCATAAAAAATAGAATGATTAATGCAGCTACGAGGGTTAGTCCAAAAGATTTTGTAGCGCAAGCAGCGACGGCTGCAAGTGTTGAGGTGGTATATTTTCCTTTTGCCCAGGCCGTAAAAGCCATCAAGGTGCATAATGATCCTAATAGCTCCATGTACATATAGCGTGTCTGGACTATAAATGGAGGGAAAAATAGTACCAATAGCAAAATTAAGATTGTATTAATGATAGTAAAGTGATTCTTCAAAAAATTAAATAACTGGGTTAACAGGATTGCGGCTAGTGTGAACTGAACCGAATGCAAGAATAGGAAAACACTGTTCCTATCACCATTCATAGCCCACATAGAAGCCGCTGTTAATATTGTAATAGGGGAGTAGACATGTACGTTAGGCCCGGCCTTTGAGTAGCCGTCCTCTTTTACTAAGGAGAGAAAATTAAACCCAGTTTCGTATAGGTAGTTTGCAGGTGAAAAGACGCCTGCTATGGTATCCCAAACAGGTGGATAGTATCTGTACTCCCAGTTGAGGGTAAAGATACAAATTAAAATTACCAAGAAGACACAAAGGGTTTGTAAATTTTTATTAGTTGCCCAAGAAGAAACCAATTCCATACTCCTTCAGAATGTAAATAAAGCTGTTTTCAATATCACACTAAACACAACGGCACATAATTAGGGTGCGGGTATATGCATGTTTTATAGTAAAAATGAAGTAGGCGCGTCCATTAGTGAGTTAAATTAATTATTCGCATAGAAAAATCTATAGCCAGACAATGTTTGGTTAAACTGCCTGAGGACAGGTAAGCAATACCATCGACAGCCTTGTTCGATATATTGCCTGCCTCAATATTTCCTGAAACTTCCAGCTTGGCTTTCCCTTGATTGATACTTATAGCATCCCGAATAGCATCAACATTAAAATTATCCAGCATCACAATATCCGCTCCAGCATCAATTGCTTGCCGTAACTCCTCAAGACTTTCTACTTCTACTTCAACATGTTTTCCCGGTGCAACTTCTCTGGCTTTAGTAACTGCTGCAATAATCCCTCCGCAAGCGGCGATATGATTTTCCTTTATCAGAAATGCGTCGTAGAGGCCAATACGATGATTGTGACAACCGCCAACTGTTACCGCATATTTTTGAGCCAGCCTAAGGCCGGGAATGGTTTTTCTTGTATCGAGTATTTTTATATCTGTACCTTCTACCAACTTGGAATATTGGCGGGAGGTGGTGGCCGTTCCGGAAAGGGTTTGTAGGAAGTTGAGGGCTGTACGCTCACCGGTTAGTAGGCTTCTGGCCAACCCCTTAAGTTTAAACAGGGTTTGCTCTGGCTGGACTTCATCGCCATCTTTTACTAACCATTCAATTTCAACCTTAGGATCCAGTTGTCGGAATACTTCATCAACCCATGGTTGTCCGCAGACAATAGCTTGTTCACGGGTAATGACCCTCGCTTCAGCTCGGTTGTCTTCTGGAATAAGCAGGGCGGTGATATCACCATCACGGATATCTTCTTCCAGAGCATGTTTAACAACAGTTTCTATATCTTTTATTAGGAGCGGGTCGTTTAGCATGGAAATGTTCCGTCTGAGTTGGCGGGTATTATATCAGTCGTGGTGTTTGGGTGAAGATGCGTATAGGTTCATGTGATGGTGCAATGCTGAGACAGGGTTCATGTTTTTAACAGGTGCCAACACTTAATATTAATTCTTGGGGGTTAGTCGGAATAGTTAAAGCTGTTTATCTTGGATAATAGGAATATAATTGAAATCATTAGGAATCATCCGGAAATTTTGGGGCTGGGTGGGTCAACAGGTTGCCAGCAGCCATAAGTAAAATAGGGCCACTGTTGGATGAGGGATAACCGTTTCACTGTTATCGATGCAGAAAAACTCAAGCGGAGTTCATTTAAACTTCCGCAGCTCCTGCTTGTCCTTCAGGAAAATGCCAAAACCTTTCTCGTCTCCCAATTAGCTTCTGTGTTTGACCATGTGGATGACACCTTTTTTGACCTCGCTGATCGAGCTGAGAACAGCAGACATCAAACCGTTTATTTTGACGCCATGCGTTTGATTCGAGTTGAGCGGAAGGCTATAGAGCACCACTTCTTTAATACATTGGCAAGTAATTTCCAGCGACTGGGCGATGAAAAATACCGAGGTAATTCTGCGTCTTCAAGGGGAGGGCAGGGCCTTGAACTCATTGAGAATGAAGATCTGGAAGAGATTATCGCCTTAGATACTATGGTGTCTAAGACCTCAGCACTTTGTAAGGCAGAGCTGGAGTTCTTAAGTGCACGTGTTAACTCACTGGTACCCGCGATGGTTTCAGCGAAAAACAATCCGGTTGGGCCGGATGCAATCTGCGAGGCGTTCAATTCAGCCGTGGCCCATCTTGAGCTAAGTCTTCCTACCAAACTGGTATTTTTTAAATTATTTGATCGGCACGTAATGGTGCCTATCAGAGAGTTCTTGGTTCAGAGTAATCGGCATCTCAAGGAGATGGGCGTATTGCCAGACTTAGAGTTTAAACGCAAAGCTAAAATGGAGAAGCTCTCTTCCAATCAAACACCAAAAGAAAGTGGGGCAACTCATCAGTCATCTGGTACTAGTAATACGTCAAAACGAGGGGGCGCTCACCCCGAAGCTAATGCCTCTGGATCTCGCCAAACCGGGCGGCCCAGATTTGGTCAATTTATTTCACAATTGCAAAATATGATGCAGTGGGAGACCAGTAAGACGACTTCAGGACTGACAGAAGGCAGTGAGCCGAGGGCGGTATTAGATTCGCCACAGCTGGTTTCAATGGTGGCTGATATTCAGAGTGAGTGGCGTCAGCAGGCCAATGACCCTCGACAGTCAGACAAAAGTTTGCTGGCACTGATTGAAGAGAGCCTCAGCCGTCAGGGGGATGGGGTGCTTGGTGCTACCGAGCGAGGTATGGTCGATCTACTGGATAAGCTGTTTGCCAAGGTGAACACGCAGGCTATTGCAGCAGCAGAAATATCTCAAGAACTGCGTAAACTCGAATTACCTATTTTGCAGGTTGCACTTCAGGACACTACGTTTTTTGACCGGGAAAAGCACCCGGCAAGACGGTTATTGAATGAGATTGCTGAGGCATCAATAGGCTATACCGATGGTGTAGATGTTAATCAGGATCCCGTGGCTAAGGCGATTGCTCAGCTTTCTGAGACACTTTATAACGAGCACCAGCTGGATAACACGGCATTGACCGAAGTGTTGCTTAATTTTATTGAGTTGGTTGAAAAAGAGCGGAGGCGAGTAGCCGTACTGGAACAGCGGTTAATGGAGGAGGTGGCTGCCACTGAAAAGGTTAACCAGGCTCATCAGGCCGTGGTTAAGGTGTTGATTGAGAGAATACAGGGTAAAACATTACCCAGATTCCTTGTGAGTTTTGCTGAAGATGCTTGGTGCAAAGTGTTGTTCCTAGCCTACCTGAGATCGGGGGCGGACTCTGATGCTTGGCATGCTCGAATTCAGCTATTGGATCAGCTGCTGGCGTTTGTCAGGAAAGGGCAGGCTAATGAGGGGGCCAGTGGGGACGTTATACACTCCTTAGTTGAACAGATTCGGCAGCATCTTGAAGATATTTCCTATGACCCTTACGATTTGGGTCGGCTTGTGGGCGCTATGGAGCAATACTTTAAGGGAGAAGGCCTCGGAGGTGAAAAGCACCTATCTGGGGAGGGCGGAGAATCGCCACTGGGCGAAACCTCTGAGAACTTGTTGAAGGATGTATTGGTCGAATCTCTTAGAACGGACCTTCCTGGTGAATCTTCATCGCCGCGTGAAAACCTGGGTGAGAATGAAGACGCAGCTGAGAATATTGATGATCAGTTTTTACGTCGAGCTGACAGCCTGACGTGTGGCTCTTGGGTTGAGTTTGCGGGGGAAGAGCCCTCTAAACGTCGTGGCAAGGTGGCAGGTATCATTTCTCCTTCCGGGAAGTTTGTATTCGTCAATCGCCAGGGTTTTAAAGTGTCTGAAAAGCACCGCCACTCCGTCGCTCTGGATTTACAGAATGAGAAAATCAAACCTATAGAGAAAACACGACTCTTTGATAGGGCGCTTGAAGGGGTGGTGAAGGAGATGCACCATCACCGGTCTAAGCAGCCATAAGCCATTTCTTCGTCATTAGAATTGTCAGTATACTTACCAGTGTTAACAGTGCCTTTCCCCATCTAATAGACAATACCTCCCGGGTTGCCTAGTATCCTGATGAAAAGTTGCTGTTCAGTCATAGAGGATATTGGCGATTAAGCGTTTCACAGTAGACCAACAGGGCTGGCTGGTGCAGGCTCGCAGAGTGCCATCCCCAAACTTTAATAGCCGGCCTGAGCAGGCAGAAGTTTCTTTGTTAGTCATTCACAATATCAGCCTGCCTCCAGATCAATTTGGGGGGGGCTATATCTGTGATTTTTTTACCAATGCTCTCGATACCAGCTGTCATCCCTATTTTGAAGAAATAGCAGACCTACAGGTGTCAGCCCATCTGTTGATAGACCGTGAGGGTAATCTCACCCAGTTTGTCTCCTTTGGTAACCGCGCATGGCATGCGGGTGAATCTTGCTATGAAGGTAGGGATAATTGTAATGATTATTCCATTGGCATTGAGCTGGAGGGTGCTGATGACATTCCCTACAGTGATTATCAATACGAAGTTTTGGCGGCGGTAACACGGTTGTTATCAATACAATATCCTACAATTACAAAACAGCGAATTGTTGGGCATAGCGATATAGCACCTGGGCGAAAAACAGATCCAGGGTCTACGTTTGACTGGTTACGTTATTTTTCAGCTATGGGAGTCTGATATGGAGTTTATTGTCATCGTCATAGGCTTGTTCATTTTACATCGTGCGGGTTCATTGCCTTCCTTGCAGCAGGATGCTTGGTACCGAGGTTGGATGACTCGGTTAGATGCTCAGCGTTGGTTAAAGGTTGTACCCCATGGACGATTACTTTTTTCGCTGTTGTTACCGGTATTATTGGTGGCGTTATTATTGGTAGTGGTAGATGACCATTGGTTTGGCTTGCCACAATTTTTCTTAAGCTTATGCATCTTCCTCTATTCCTTGGGCCGGGGCGATCTTGAAGAGCAGGTCGAGGGGTACCAGAACGACTTAAAACGGGATGATTTGCAGGCGGCCTACCACGATGCAGCAGATTTTAATCCAGCCCACCAAGAGGGTGATGCAGAAAACTGGGGTCAGTTACATAACGAGGCATTGGGTGCCATTTCCTATCGCTATTTTGAGCGGTATTTTGCGGTAATGTTTTGGTTTGTGTTAGCTGGTGCACCCGGAGCTATCCTCTACCGGCTATCGGTATTGCATTCAGATATGTCTTTGGATGATGCTGCAGATAAATCCATGGTTGTGCGCTGGCTGCAATTGCTGGAATGGTTGCCCGCCAGATTGATCGGTATATCTCTTGCCTTTGTGGGTAATTTTACAGCTTGCCTGGAGCGTTTTCGGGGTACATTATTTTCTATGTCTGACAGTACTGTAGAGGTGGTAGCAAGCTATGTCTCAGCTGCACTGCAGTCCGGCCATGTTGAGGCCGACAGCCCCCTCGTCAGGGAAGTGGAAGTCAGTGAAATTCGTGCGCTGTTTTCGCGGACGTTAGTGTTCTCACTCTGCATGATCGCGTTGTTGGTGATGCTGCTGTAAGCATTCTCTTGCATTGTGGTTTGATGAAGTTAGTCGTTGTGCCAGCGAAACATGATGCCTGCCAATGTGACAAAAAGTAGTGTCATTATGACCAAAACCCCTAGTTGGGGAATAATGTCAGTAAAACCCGCACCTTCCAGCATCACGCGCCGAGCAGCCTTAACCAGATGAGTGAGGGGCAGCATCAGTGAGAAGTCCTGAAGCCACTGGGGGGCATCGTCCAGCGAAAACCATAATTCCGAGAGCAGCAACATAGGGAAGCTAATGAGGTTAAGTAGCCCGTTAGCTAATTCCTCACTGGCGGTTCGTGCTGCCATCAATAGTGACATGCTGATGATGGCTAAATTTCCAACGATAGCTATCAGCAACAATAGTAGGTGACTGCCTACCATCATGAAATCAAGGAACACGTCGCAGGCAATAAATACCAATATGGTGACAGAGAGCATGATAAATAGTCGTGAAAATGCCTGAGAAAGTAGAAACTGCCAGGCTCTTAATGGCGTCGCTTGCAGCCGCTTCAGAACCCCATTTTTTCGATAGCGGACAATCACATAACCGATTCCCCACAAACCGCTAAACATCATGTTCATGGCCAGAATCCCGGGTATCACCCAGTCGATATAACGTATAGGTTGGCCTTTAATTTCTTCTCGTTGCCAGGGCTCGGTCGTGTCAGATATCAACAGCTTTTCTAACAAGCGCCCTTTTGCTGACTCTGGGTTTACCCAGTAACGCAGCGGTGCTTCGGTGGTGATGAGGATATCCAGTTGGTGAAACTGTACCCGACGAAGAGCTTCTTGAGCGTCGGTGTACGCAATCAGCTGTATGGCCGGATCTTCGGTAAACATACTGGTTTGTGTTGAGCTGCTGGTGACGAGTAGTCCGGCACGAAAAACCTCTTGGCTTTCGGATGAAAAGGCAATGGCTAACACAATAACAATAAATGGGGTTGCCACGAACGACCAGAATAGTGACCCCTTATCCCGGTAATATTCACGATTGCGGGCCATCCACAAGGCAAGTATTTCTTTCATAGCGTGTTGTTACTCCCTTAGCCTATGGCCCGTCAACTTCAGAAATAGGTCGTCGAGTGAAGGGCTTTTGACCCGAAGAGAGCGTAGGTTGATATTGAGAGAAACCAGTTCAGAGAGGGTTTTCTCCACGGTGCTGGTCGCGATGGCTATACAGTCTTCCCGTTCTTCAGCCGGGCTGGTTAAGGCGTTAATGTCGCCATGGAAGTCACGTTGGTCGATACACACATAACTGTGGTCGAAATATTGTTGGAGCAGTGCCTCCGGGGAACCATCAACAATGATTTTCCCCTTATCCATAATCACTAACTGGTCACAGAGCAGTTCAGCCTCTTCCATATAGTGAGTCGTTAGTAATACGGTTTTTCCTTGAGCTTTTATGTCCCGGATCAACGACCAGAAATTGCGTCGTGATTGGGGGTCGAGGCCAGTGGTGGGTTCGTCAAGAAAGAGAATCTCTGGGTCATTAATCAGCGCAACAGCCAGTAATAACCTCTGTCTTTGCCCTCCTGACAGCCGCGTGGCATAGGTATCAAGAAACTCTTCAAGTTGGCACAGTTCTATCAGGTGATCAATGGGCTGGCTGCGAGGATAGAGCTTGGAAAACAGGGTTAGAACCTCGTGGGTTTTCAGGTAATCCATCAGAGCAGTAGACTGAAACTGGATGCCTGTTTGCTCTGAAAATTTTCGGTCCCTCGGTTTGCCTTTATATAGTATCTCCCCAGAACTGGGTTTTTTGATACCTTCAATAATTTCAATGGTCGTGGTTTTACCTGCTCCATTGGGGCCTAGCAGCCCAAAACATGCCCCCTGTGGAATGGAGAATGAGACATCATCTACCGCCTTCAGTGAACGGAATGATTTGGTCAGATTTCGTACTTCAAGAATAGTTGTCATGTAGGCTAAGTGTATAGCATCCATATGATTATCTGTTAGGGTATCGCTCTTCTTGGGGAGAGTTTATGACACCACAAAATGGCACTGTGAGCTGGGGAGAGGCGCTACGGGTTTACACTCGCCCCCAGGTGATCACTATGCTTTTTCTAGGCTTTGCTGCGGGACTGCCATTGCTCATGGTTTTCTCAACCCTGACGGCTTGGTTGCGGGATGTAAATGTTGCTCGTAGCACCATTGGGTTTTTCGGCTGGGTCGGTATTACCTATTCCATTAAAGTTCTATGGGCGCCGGTGGTAGACCGGCTGAAACTTCCTTTCTTGACGAATGCTCTTGGCCAGCGCCGTAGTTGGATGCTGCTGGGACAGTTGGGTGTCATGGTGGGATTGGCGGCCATGGTCTTGACGGATCCACAAGTTTCTCTGACCAGTGTTGCGGTATGCGCTGTGTTGGTAGCCTTTTCCTCTTCCACTCAGGATATCGCTATTGATGCTTTTCGTATCGAGTCAGCGGCAGATGAATATCAGGGGGCCATGTCAGCGAGCTATATTTTCGGTTACCGCTTGGCGTTGTTGGTGGCTGGGGCTGGAGCTTTATATATAGCCGATTGGTCAGGCTGGGATGCAGCCTATCTTACGATAGCAGTGTTGATGCTAGTGGGGGTGGTCACCGTTCTTTTGGTACCAGAGCCAGAGCGATATGTGCCACCTGCCACGGTTAACATGGAGGAAGGGTTAAAACATCGGCTCCACGCAGATGAGCCGGGGTTGTGGCACCGCCTTGAGGCTTGGTTTGTGGGGGCCGTAGTGGCGCCCTTTGTAGAATTTTTCAAGCGTAATAGTTCTTGGGCGCTGCTGATTCTGGCCTTTATTGCGCTGTACCGGCTCAGTGATATCACCATGGGTATCATGGCCAACCCCTTTTACCTGGATCTCGGTTTCACCAAAACGGAGATAGCCAACATCGGCAAGTTGTTTGGCTTTTTTATGACGCTTGCCGGGTCGTTCTTAGGTGGCCTGATGGTTGTGCGCTATGGTATCTATCGCCCGCTACTTGCTGGAGCCGTGATGGTGGCGCTGACCACGCTGCTGTTTGCTCAGCTGGCAAATGTGGGGGCAAACCTGAATTGGTTGGCGTTGGTGATTAGTGCTGACAATCTCAGCGGTGGTTTTTCCAATGCAGCATTTATTGCTTACCTCTCCAGTATGACTAGCCGAGCTTATACAGCGACACAATATGCTCTGTTCAGTTCATTGATGACGTTGCCCGGTAAATTTTTCAGTGGTTTTTCTGGAGTGATAGTGGATGTCAGCAGTTATCAGGTGTTTTTTGTGTATGCTGCACTAATGGGGTTGCCGGCCATTATATTGTCTTGGTTGCTCTGGCGACATGCCAGTCGCATAGACTCTTGAGACTCACCAGTTAGGGCTCTCCGTGCTAGGGTTGCCAGCGCTAGGGTTGCCAAAGAAAGCCCGATAGTTTGACCCGACCATTGCAGATAATGACACCTTCTAGCTCCAAGAGCTGTTTTTGTCTGATAAAGGCAGCACTATTAGGTGGAAAAGCAATCTGGCCGTTGGCCTTGAGGACGCGGTGCCAAGGAAGAGTTGTGTCTTTCGGTAATTGGCTAAGGATGCGGCCGACTAATCGTGCACCATGAGGTAATTGGGCATACTCTGCCACCTTGCCATAACTGGTGACAGAGCCTCTGGGTATGGCGTTGAGAGCGCTGTATACCCTCGCTTTAGGGTCGTTTTCCATACGTCATCATATTGTTGGTCAACAGTCGGAGTCCAGCGTTAGCCTTGAAATCACTCTACTCCAGCCCAATGTAAGGCCTATCGCCTGTTTGAAGTCCTTGTTGTGAGATGATTTAGTTGAGATATCTATTACTACTTTTTATTGTGATGCCCATTGTTGAAATGTGGCTACTAATTACTGTGGGGCGTGAAATAGGTGCGTTTCCGACCATAGGGCTAGTGTTATTGACCGCCGCAGTAGGTTTTTCCTTACTGCGACAACAGGGATTTGCTACATTATTTCGTGCTCGTCAGAAGATGGATGCGGGTGAGTTACCTGCCATAGAAATGGTGGAAGCCATTATTTTCGCCGTTTGTGGCGCATTATTGATGACCCCAGGGTTTGTCACAGATGTTATTGGCTTTGCGGGCCTTGTGCCCAGCGTGAGGCGAGGAATTGTTTCGCGGTTGGTAACACAAATGAATGTGGTGAACTACAGTGAGTATGAAGTACACTGCCGCGATCATGGCGATTACTCGGATGCGGACTCCCGAACCTTGGAGGGAGAGTCTTGGCGAGAAGAAGACGATAACTCCAGTGAGAAGTAACGTCTGATGTATCTTGGGGTGATTTTATTACCGTCCCCTTGAAATACGTTGAAATGCCACCAGATAACACTCAAATCAGTTCTAGCCAGATGCATTTGTATTGCAAGCGCTGTATTTATTACGGTTGAGCTGAATAAGATAGAACATAAATGTTGGAGAATAAAACAATGAAAATTCGTCCCCTACACGATCGTGTTGTAGTTCGTCGCAAGGAAGAAGAAGAAAAAACTGCTGGTGGCATTCTGCTACCGGGTTCTGCGAAGGAAAAGACCAATGAAGGTGAAGTTGTCGCCGTAGGTTCTGGTCGTGTTCTGGATAATGGTGAAGTTCGCCCTCTAGATGTGAATGTGGGTGACATTGTTGTCTTCGGGAAATATGCCGGTAGTGACACCATTGAGATTGATGGTCAGGAGCTGGTTATTCTCAGTGAAAGTGATATTAAGGCTGTGGTCGAAGCTTGATTGCTGTGAGCTCATTCTATTTAGTAAGAACGAATTATTTAAGGAAAGTAAATTATGTCAGCTAAAGATGTGAGATTTGGAGATAGCGCCCGCAACCCGATGTTGGATGGCGTAAATATTCTGGCAGATGCCGTCAAGGTAACCTTGGGTCCAAAAGGTCGTAACGTCGTTTTGGATAAATCTTTTGGAGCTCCAACCGTTACTAAAGATGGTGTTTCTGTGGCGAAAGAAATCGAACTGAAAGATAAGTTCGAAAACATGGGTGCCCAAATGCTGAGAGAGGTCGCGTCTAAGTCATCTGATGAGGCTGGTGACGGCACCACTACAGCGACTGTGTTGGCTCAATCCATTGTTAATGAAGGGTTGAAATCTGTAGCTGCAGGTATGAACCCCATGGATCTGAAGCGTGGAATTGACAAGGCGGTAGCCGCTGTTGTTGAGGAGATTGCGAACATTGCAAAGCCTTGTGCAGACACCAAAGAAATTGCCCAGGTGGGCACAATCTCTGCCAACAGTGATCCTCAGGTCGGTGATATCATCGCTGAGGCCATGGATAAAGTGGGTAAAGAAGGTGTTATTACTGTAGAAGATGGCTCGGGCTTGGAGAATGAACTGGATATTGTTGAAGGTATGCAGTTTGATCGTGGCTACCTCTCCCCATACTTTATCAATAATCAGGAAAGCATGAGTGTCGAACACGAGACACCTTACATCCTGCTTTATGATAAGAAAATTTCTAATATCCGTGATTTGCTGCCGTTGCTTGAAAGTGTCGCTAAAGCTGGCCGTCCATTGATGATTATTGCTGAAGATGTGGACGGTGAAGCATTAGCAACTTTGGTTGTTAATAATTTGCGCGGTATTGTTAAGGTTGCAGCTTGCAAAGCACCTGGTTTTGGTGATCGTCGCAAGGCCATGCTGGAAGACATCGCTGTTCTCACTGGTGGTACCGTGATTTCTGAAGAAATTGGTATGGACCTTGAGACGGCGACCTTGGAGCACTTGGGTACAGCTAAGCGCATCAGCATGACCAAAGAGAACACGACTATCGTCGATGGTGCAGGGGAACATGCGGTTATTGAGAACCGGGTGAATCAGGTTCGCGCACAGATAGAGGAAACGTCATCAGACTACGATCGTGAAAAACTGCAAGAACGTATGGCTAAGTTGGCCGGTGGTGTTGCTGTTATCAAAGTGGGTGCCGCTACAGAAGTAGAAATGAAAGAGAAGAAAGCGCGTGTTGATGATGCTCTGCACGCTACTCGTGCTGCAGTTGAAGAAGGCGTAGTCCCTGGTGGTGGCGTTGCCTTGATTCGTGCTCTTCAGGCAGTTGAAGGGCTAGCCGGTGACAATGAAGATCAAACAGTGGGTATTAACCTAGCCCGCCGTGCGATGGAGTCGCCACTGCGTCAAATCGTCGCCAATGCGGGCGGAGAAGGCTCAGTCGTTGTCGATAAAGTGAAAGCAGGCAAAGGTAACTTTGGCTTTAACGCAGGTACTGGTGAATATGGTGACATGATTGCCATGGGTATTCTTGATCCAGCTAAAGTAACCCGTACAGCCCTCCAGGCAGCTGGCTCTATTGCTGGTTTGATGATTACTACTGAGGCCATGGTAGCTGAATCGCCTGCTGAAGGTGGTGGTGCTGCAATGCCCGATATGGGTGGCATGGGTGGCATGGGTGGTATGGGCGGAATGATGTAATAGCCTGTTCTACAAGCGCCATAATAAAGCCCCGATAATTCGGGGCTTTTTATTTGTGGGTGGTTTGTGACAGAATCACTCACCAACAGGAATGTCTAAAACCCTTTTTTTGCAGGGTTATAAGGTGTTTTGCCTGCAAAGGACTTGCATTGGCCCTGAAGGGTTTATTGGTCACAACAACTTAACTATTACAAAAATAACATCTCGCTGCTAAGGAGATAACTATGTCACTCGATTTCATTAATTTTTTGGTTCGCTGGGGACACTTGCTGTTTGGGATTACCTGGATCGGCATTTTGTACTATTTCAACTTTATTCAAGGAGGCTACTTTAAACAGGCTAGTCCTGAAGGCTTGGCTGATGCCAAGGCTAAACTGGCGCCAAGTGCGTTGTGGTGGTTCCGTTGGGGCGCCATGCTTACTTTCATCACCGGTGTTGTCCTGTTAATGGGCGTCAGTGGGCAAAAGGTGATGAATGATTACATCGAAGTGGGTGCACTTTTGGGTATCCTGATGTTCCTGAACGTGTGGTTGGTTATCTGGCCTGCCCAACAAATTGCTCTGGGTATGAAGGATGGTGACGGCCCTGCTGCCGGTGCGAAAGCATTGCTGGCCTCTCGTACCAACACTTTGTTCTCTGCGCCAATGGCTTTCTGTATGCTGGCTTCTCCACACTTGGGTTACAGTGCTGATCATTTGGTATCTGCTAATGGTGGCGGCTTGGGCTTATATGTAGCCGTTGCTATTGTTTTGGTATTGGAGGCAAATGCTCTGTTTGGTAAGCAAGGGCCGATGACAACCGTGAAAGGTGTGATTGTCTCTAGTTTAGTATTGACTGCCATTTTGGTTGGTGCTTTGTGCTTCCTGTAGTTGCAGGTAAAGTGTAAAAAAACCGGCCCATGGGCCGGTTTTTTTATGTCTATGGCGTATAATCTTTGACCTGTTTTTAAACACTAAACACAATCTTCTGACAATAATAGAAAAATCATTCTTAACTAAAGGTTTGATTCACCATGACTGATAGGGATTTTAATAGGCTTGATCCGATAGTACCTGAAAGTGACGAGCGTATTGGTCGAGGTGAAGGCCGAGGTGGCCGAACAGTCAACGATCGAAAGCGAGCCGCCCATGATGTATCGCCTCGATCAGGAGGCGGCGTTGGTTGGTTTTGGAAAGTACTGGTGGTGATATTGTTGCTTGGCCTAGGCGGGTTGGGTTATTTCTTTGTACAGGAAACCGAGCACCTTGCCTTGTTACAAAGTCGGTTTGATGACTTGGAGTCCAAAATTGTATCCACAGATGAATCTCTCAATCAGTCAGGAACTGCACTCGGTATAAAATTGAAAAGCCACGAAGAAACACTGGATAAGCACTGGTCTGAAATTAGGAAGTTGTGGGGCGTGTCTAATGATCGAAACCGCAAGAAAATAGAAGCGCAGGGAAAAGCCATAAAAAGCCTGGAAGCCTCCAGAGCGGCGCGGAAGAAGGACGTGGCTAACCTGACAGCTAAATTGACCAAGACAGGTAAGTCAGTGGATAGCATGGCCAGTGCTTCATTAGCAGCGAAGCTTGAAGTGAATGATATGGTGAGCCGGTCTCAGGAGTTGACCGATCAGCTCAACAGCCTTAAGCAAAGCCTGAAGGCGTCACAGTTGGATTTAAAGACCCGCGTTGCCGGTAATGAGGAGGCGATTAATGCGATTGATGCATACCGCCGCCAGGTTAATCGAGATATTCAGCAAATTAAACAACAGCTGGGTGCAACCCAGGCGACCCAGTAACTCGTTCAGTAATATATAGAGTTTTACCGTGGAGAGAGTAGATGACTGTAATTCAACAAGGTGATTTGATTGATAGCGTTGCCGATGCGCTGCAATTTATCTCCTATTACCATCCTGTGGATTTTATAAAGGCCGTACATGAAGCCTATGAGCGGGAGGAGTCCAAGGCTGCCAAGGATGCGATGGCACAAATACTGATTAATTCTCGGATGTGTGCCATGGGGCATCGACCTCTGTGTCAGGATACCGGCATCATCAATGTCTTTGTGAAAGTTGGCATGAATGTGCAGTGGCAAGGTGATATGAGTGTCACCGATATGATTAATGAGGGTGTGCGTCGAGCTTATAAGCATCCCGATAACGTGCTTCGTGCATCAGTATTGGCTGATCCTGATGGGGCTCGAAAGAATACTGGCGACAATACACCCGCCGTGATTAATTACGAGATTGTGCCCGGAGATACGGTAGAAGTTGATGTGGCCGCCAAAGGGGGTGGCTCGGAGGCTAAGTCCAAATTTGCCATGCTTAATCCATCCGATTCTGTCGTGGAGTGGGTGCTGGAGCAGCTGCCTAAAATGGGGGCTGGTTGGTGTCCGCCCGGTATGTTGGGTATTGGTATTGGTGGCACAGCGGAAAAAGCAATGTTGTCAGCCAAGGAATCATTGATGGATTCCATTGATATTCAGGAGTTGCAGGCGCGGGGTGCCTCAAATCGTGCGGAGGAACTTCGTCTTGAGCTGTATGAAAAAGTGAATAATCTGGGCATAGGCGCTCAAGGGTTAGGTGGGTTAACCACTGTTCTGGATGTGAAAGTGAAAGACTTTCCCGCCCATGCTGCCAATAAGGCGGTGGCATTGATTCCCAACTGTGCTGCGACTCGCCATACACACTTTGTACTTGATGGCTCAGGTTCCGCCAAACAGGTGCCACCAAGCCTGGATGACTGGCCAGAAATTACCTGGGAAGTGGGCGACAGTGTACGTCGAGTCAATCTTGATACCGTGACCAGTGAGGGTATTAAAGATTGGAAGCCCGGCGAAACCGTTCTTCTGTCAGGCAAGATGCTGACCGGTCGGGATGCTGCACATAAGCGAATGATCGATATGCTGGCGAATGGTGAGGAGCTTCCGGTAGATATGACAGGGCGTTTTATCTATTACGTAGGCCCAGTTGACCCAGTGCGGGAAGAGGTTGTAGGACCGGCTGGACCTACAACCGCTACCCGTATGGACAAGTTTACTCGCACCATGCTGGAGCAAACAGGCTTGATTGGCATGATAGGTAAGGCAGAGCGTGGGCCAGTGGCTATTGAGGCGATTAGGGACAATGAGGCGGTTTATCTGATGGCTGTGGGCGGTGCTGCCTACCTGGTATCAAAAGCGATAACAGGAGCCAAAGTGGTAGCCTTTGAAGACTTGGGTATGGAAGCGATCTATGAGTTTGAGATTGTAGATATGCCGGTCACAGTGGCGGTGGACTCTAGGGGTGAATCTGTTCACCAAACAGGGCCCCAAATCTGGCGAGAAAAGATTGAAGAGCATGCATTAAAGCTTTAATCATTAGGTAAGTATTCGTTAAAAACTGGAAGTCTCCCTTCCGGTTTTTTGCTTTATTAAGTTGCGTGAGCATTTGGCCTCGACTATCTTCGTGAAAGACGTTGTGTTGGGTGTGGCGGGTAAGAATTGATTAATATTTGAACAGGCGCCCAGAGCAGAGCTGATTTTTATTAAAAAATTTACTTTTTGTAGTAAAAACAATGCTAAGAAAAGGAAAATTGCATAGAAATGTATTATTATTGCGGCAACTGCTGGATGGCGGTTAGGCGAGGATGCCTGTAGTTTTTAAATAGGAATTGGTGAATATGATGAAAAAATTACTTATAGCGGTTGGTGGTTTAATGCTGGCGGTTTCTATGTCTGCACAGTCCCAAGAAGGATTGTATCTTGGGCCAAGCTTGAGTTATTACTATCTCGATAGTGATCGAGTGGTTAGCGGGCATGATGAAGCGGGTCTTATGAGCTTAAATATTGGTTATCGCTTTTCTAACGACTGGGCTCTTGAAGCATCATACGGCAGCGATATAGCTGGTGATGATTTGGAAGTAGCACAGTTGAATGCTTACTACTGGTTTGGTGAGGACAATGGCGGCTGGCGTACTTATGCCGTTGGTGGTTATGCCTACTATGATCGTGAAGGTGAAAATAACCTTCAGGAAGAAGAAGAATACACTCATCAGCTCCAGGCTGGTTTAGGTATGTCCAACATGATCACGCCTCAGTTGGAATTTCGTGGTGATGTACGGGCGTTAAATAAAGTTCGTGGTGAAGGCAAGGGTAGCATGTGGGATGCTTCTGTTAACTTTGGATTGCGGTACTACTTCAACAAGCCTGCTGCCCCCGTGGCTGTAGAGCCGATGCCAGTACGTGAGCCAGAAATGGAGCCAGAAACACGCACTCTTACGGTTAAACTCAACGTTGAGTTTGAATTCGACAAAGCAGATGTTCGCGCAATCTATGGTGATGAGCTGGAAGCTGTAGCCAATGCCATGAAGGTTCACGACGATATTACTTTGGAGCTGGAAGGTCATACTGACTCTCGTGGTAAGGAAGGCTACAACCAAGACCTGTCCCTGCGCCGTGTTGAAGCAGTTAAAGCCAAGATTCATGAAGACTACGGTATAGATGTTAGCCGTATTACTACTACGGGCTATGGCGAGAGCCGTCCAATTGCTGATAATGACACTGATGAGGGCCGTGCCCGTAACCGTCGTGTTGTTGGTGAGATGACCTTTACCGAGGTAGTGAAGTAAGCCCTGGGTAGATTTCTCATTACAAGCTATTAAAAACGGCGTCCTAGGACGCCGTTTTTTGTGGGTGTTTTTAATCACTAAGGCTACATAGACGCTAGGTGTTAGAACAGGTTATGGCTATGGCAAATACACTCTACTGGCACGATTACGAAACCTTTGGCATAGACCCTTCTCGTGACGGTCCCTCTCAGTTTGCTGGTGTTCGTACAGATGAAAACCTGAATATTATCGGTGAGCCACTCTCCCTATACTGTCAGCCACCGACGGACCGACTCCCCTGGCCACAAGCTTGCCTTGTCACGGGAATAACACCACAGAGCGCCCAGAAAAAGGGTGTGCCAGAGCGGGAGTTTATTGAAAAAATTCACCATGAATTATCTCTGCCTGGGACCTGTGGGGTAGGATATAACAGTATTCGGTTTGATGATGAGGTGACCCGATATAGCTTGTATCGAAATTTTTATGATCCCTACGAACGAGAGTGGAAACACGGGAATTCTCGGTGGGATATTATTGATATGGTGCGGTTGGCCAGGGCTTTGAGACCCGAAGGCATCGAGTGGCCCAACTATGAAGATGGGTCACCCTGTTTCAAGCTGGAACGCTTGACTGAGGTAAATGGAATAGCGCATGAATCTGCACATGATGCGTTATCAGATGTTTTGGCCACCATTGCTATGGCCAAATTGGTCATGACAAAACAGCCAAAGCTTTATCGGTACATATATGGACATCGGTTAAAGCATAAGGTGGCAGGCCTAATTGATTTAACCCACAAAAAACCTTTTTTGCACGTATCGAGTAGGCTGCCAAGAGAAAATGGCTACACGGCATTGATGATGCCATTGGCAAGACATCCAACCAATAAAAATTCAATGATCTGTTTTAATCTGATGGGCGATGCCGAGGCTTTGGTAAAGTTGTCGGCAGAACAGATTCAGCAACGGCTATTTATACCAACTGAGGATTTACCGGAAGGCGTTGAGCGAATACCACTTAAAGGGGTGCAGTTAAACCGTTGTCCTGTTGTAGCGACGCCCAAGCTGCTGGATCCTGACTCTGCACGAAGGTTGGGTATTGATACGGCACTTTGTGAACAAAACTGGCGGTTGCTACAGCAACAGGATTTATCAGCAAAGCTAGCAGAGGTGTTCTCCTCACGGTTATATGAAAAAACAGACAATGTTGAGCGACGTTTGTACGATGGCTTTCTTGATGAGGTGGACAAAGGGTTGTTACCGGAGGTGCGTACGGCCTCCGCTGCAGAGCTGGCATCGGATTCCCTACACTTTCGTGATGAGCGCTATCAGCAGTTGTTATTTCTTTACCGGGTGAAAAATTTTCCTGAAACCCTCAGTGACGAGGAGCAGCATCGTTGGGACGAATTGCGTTTTCAGCGGCTGACGAATTCAGCAGAAGGGTATCTAACCCTGGAGACTTACTTTTCTGAGATTGATCAGCTTTTGGGGCACGAGAGCATGTCAGAAAATGATCGCAATATTTTACGTGCGTTACAGGACTGGGGTAGTCAAATTTTGTAGGAACGGCAAGTAGCTGGTTCGTCTTTGGCAAAGCCGCTAAAATGCTGCGGCATAATGAATGGTATACGGGGGCAGTGTGGAATTTAAGGGTGCGAGTATTCTCTCCATCAGTCAATTTGAGCGAGCTGATATCGACCATATCTTTCGTGTGGCCGATCGTATGGAGCCCTATGCCCAGCGTCAAAGAATTACGCGGGTTTTGGATGGCGCGATTCTCGGTAATATGTTCTTTGAAGCTAGCACCCGAACCCGGATCAGTTTTGGTAGTGCCTTTAACCTGTTAGGCGGAGAGGTGCGGGAAACGGTTGGCTTTGAAGCCTCGGCACTGGCTAAAGGGGAGTCGCTACAGGATACCGCTCGTGTGCTGTCAGGATTCAGCGATATCATCTGTATGCGTCATCCAGAGTCTGGCTCGGTGGCAGATTTTGCCAGTGCGAGCCGGGTGCCGGTCATTAATGGCGGAGATGGCAGCAATGAGCATCCGAGTCAGGCATTGCTTGATCTCTATACCATAGAGAAGGAACTGAAAGGCTTGGGACGCAGCTTGGATGGTCTTCGTGTTGCTATGATTGGTGATTTGAAGCATGGAAGAACGGTGCATTCTCTTTGTAAGTTATTGATGTTATTTGATAATGTCTCTGTTCAGCTGGTCTCACCCAAAGAGTTGGCGATGCCCTCTAATCTTGTGGATGATATGCGCGAAGCGGGTATTTCTGTAGAGGAATCTGACAAGATTGAGCCTAGTATCTCCCATGTAGACATTGTGTATTCCACACGAATTCAGGAAGAGCGATTTTCCAGCAGGGATGAAGCAGATCTTTATCGTGGCCGGTTTCGTCTTAATCAGGCAATTTATACCTCTCACTGTGAACCCAATACGGTGATTATGCACCCTTTGCCTAGAGACTCCCGGGCTGAGGCAAATGAGCTGGACAGTGATCTGGACAGTAATCCGAATCTGGCGATCTTCCGGCAAACAGACAATGGGTTGCTAGTAAGGATGGCGTTGTTTTCTATCATTCTGGATGTAACGCATTTGGTGGATAAATATGCTTCAGAGGTGCGCTGGTATAACCCTCGGTAATGAGCTGAAAAAATACATGCACAGAGATTGATATTTTATTGCAGGAACACGTAGAGGTTACTTATTACTCTGTTCAGATCGAAATCTGGTAGCCTACTCTTTTGATTTAATCCTTTGCCCTTAATATAGGGCAGACCCAGAAAAATAATTATTCCATTTGATATGAATACATTTGATGACATCCGTCCTTATCGTGACGATGAGGTGCCCCAGGTTCTTTCCCGGCTTTCGGGTAACCGGGAATTTATCGATACTCTGTTGTCCATAAAGTATCCAAGAATTGCACGTTGGGCACCGTGGCTACTGCGTCCAATTATTAGACGAGCGTTGAATAGTGCCTTTAATAAAATAAATACAGTACATGATTTGCACTCTGCTATGCGGGCCAGCTTAGGCAACCTGTTAAAAAATATTGATTGTACGGTGACTGTGTCGGGGCTTGATAAGCTGGATAGAGACACTCCCTACCTATTCATAAGCAACCATCGAGATATCGCCATGGACCCGGCTTTTGTCAATGTGGCGCTCTATGACGACAACCGGGAAACAGTACGTATCGCTATTGGAGACAACTTGTTAACCAAGGAGTTTACCTCGGATCTGATGCGGGTAAATAAGAGCTTTATTGTTAAGCGTTCTGCTTCTGGGCGACGAGAGAAGTTAGCAGCTCTATTGCAGTTATCCCATTATATTCGACACTCATTGACTGAGGAGCATGCATCAATTTGGATTGCACAGCGGGAAGGCCGAGCCAAAGATGGGGTTGATAAAACGGAGCCAGCCTTACTGAAAATGCTGGCTCTTAGTAAACAGAAAGGGCAGGCATTTGCCGATGCGCTGGGTGAGTTTAATGTTGTGCCGGTGGCGATATCCTACGAACTTGACCCGCTGGATGCAGCTAAAGGGCAGGAGCTATATTCCAAGCAAACTGAGGGTGCTTACGAGAAGGACGAGCACGAAGATTTTGTCAGTATCTATAATGGCATTGTTGGGAGAAAGGGTTCTGTTCATGTGGCCTTTGGTTCACCGCTGGTGGGTACTGTTGATTCTGCCGATGACATGGCAGCTGCTGTGGATCAGCAAATTATTGGTAATTATTACCTGCACCCGACCAATATTATTGCGTATGAGCAGTTGCATGAAACTGCTGTAGCGGTGACTGAATGGAAAGCCGGCATGGTGTGTGACTGGCCGAAAGCTGTTCGAGAATTTAATGGTCGTATGAAAGTCATACCGGCTGAATATCGCGATATTGTCCTGGCCATGTATGCCAATCCGGTCCGTCAGAAACTTAGCCTCTCCTAACCGTGTTGGATGCTGACCTTAAAGAAGAAATCCAGCAGGGCTATCGTCAGTTCCTAGCCAACAACGAGTTGCGCCCGCGGCTCGGTCAAAAGCAAATGATTGCTGCCATTGCCAATGTCTTGGGTGATATTGAAGAGGGTGATGACGGTCAAAGAGTCTCTGCGAATGGTATCTGTGTCGTTGAGGCAGGTACGGGTACCGGAAAAACACTTGCCTACCTATTATCAACATTACCTATTGCGCGTCAGCTGGGTAAGCGGGTCGTCGTGGCTACCGGTACTGTTGCGCTTCAGGAGCAATTAGTTAACCGGGACATCCCCGCACTACTGAAGAGCACGGGGTGGGAGTATACGGTCAGCTTAGCAAAGGGGCGTGGCCGTTACCTCTGCCCATTAAGGTTGGAGCAGTGTCTTGATGTGGCGAGTGCTAAAGATAGTGGTACATTTTTATTCGAGGATGAGATCGACTTTAATCCTACCAGTAACATTATTGCCAGTTATCGAGCCATGGATGAGTCTCTGAAGAGTGGAGACTGGCCCGGTGATAGGGATAACTGGCCTGAATCAATAGAAGATGTCGATTGGCGGCCACTGACAGTAGATCGCCGACAGTGTGCTGGGCGTCGCTGTCGTTATATTAGGGAATGCTGCTTCTTTAAAGCTCGAGACGAACTTGAAGAAGCTGACTGCATCGTTGCCAACCATGATTTGGTCATGGCCGACCTGGCATTGGGTGGCGGGATTATTCTACCGGCACCCGAAGACACGATTTATATTTTTGATGAAGGTCATCGAATCGCTGCCACTGCACTTAATCATTTTTCTGGCCAATGCCGCCTGAGAAGTACCATCAATTGGTTTGGTCGAATGCAAAAGCAAATTGTGGGGCGACTACCTTTGCTGATTAATGCACCAGACCTGGCAACCCGAATCGAAAAAATGGCTAATCTTGCCAGTTCGACCGAGAAGTTACTTGGGCTTAGTTATCCGATGTTTGAGAAGTTACTGGATCGGGAGTCTTTAGGTGATGAAGAGAGTCGTTGGTGTTTTCCCGGTGGAGATCCTGGTGATGAAGTACGTGAGATGGCCGGGCATATTTCAGAAAGCTTGAGTTCTCTTGCATCGACACTGGAGGTTCTTTCCGATCGTGTGGGAGATGGGATGGATGAACCTCATTTTCCTGTGCCCAGAGTAGATTTGGAGCAGTTATTTCAAATGGTAGGCATTTGGCAGGGTCGTGTGGAAGCAGCACTACATCTCTGGAAATGTTATGCCTCGAAAGATCAGGGTCAGGGTCCACCCTATGCCCGTTGGTTGTCACTGGAAGAGGGTGTGGGCGGCAACATGGATATTCAGTTGTCAGCGTCGCCCACTGATGCTGGGAGCATTTTTAAGTCTAGCCTCTGGCAGCGATGTTATGGGGCGGTCATTACATCAGCCACGCTTCAGACACTAGGTTCTTTTGGTGGCTTTCAAAAGCGTTGTGGCCTGACCGGTGATGCACATTTTTCGGCTGTCGCTGGTGCCTTTGATTTTGCACAGGCGGGGGTGCTATCGGTACCCGACATAGGTGCTGACCCCAGCGATGCGAAAGCACATACCGACGCACTAATTGCTCAGTTACCCGATATTATTGATTGGCAGGAGGGTTCTCTCGTGCTGTTTGCTTCCAAGCGGCAGATGGAAATGGTGTATGAGCAACTGCCTGCAGAGAATGTGGGTAAAGTATTAATTCAGGGGCAGTGGGCTAATCAGGAAATTGTTCAGCGTCATAAGACGGCGATTGATGCAGGTAAGGGCAGTGTTATTTTTGGCTTAGCCAGTTTTGCAGAAGGGATGGATTTTCCCGGTACCTATTGTGTCCATGTGGTGATAGCGAAAATACCCTTTGCTGTACCGGATGATCCGGTACATTCGACGCTCTCAGAGTGGCTGGAGCAAAAGGGTGGGAATGCATTTATGGAGTTAATGCTACCAGATGCCTCTCTTCGACTACATCAAGCCTGTGGCCGACTAATCCGTACAGAAACGGATGTGGGGCGTGTCACTATTTTAGATCGGCGTATTGTCACCAAGCGTTACGGGAAGCAATTACTGGCGGATTTACCTCCATTTCGTCGTGACTATGGGTGATGGGGCGTGGGTGATAAGGGAGTTGGTGATAGTCAGTGAGTGATCCTAAATAGGAAACCATTTAGTGAATAATATTTATACAGAGCTGGCATCTAAGCTTCTCGAGGTAGAGCGAGCTCTAAAGAAAATGAATTGTTGGTCCGATACCACACCTTCACCGGATGCGCTTGCCAGCACCCAGCCCTTTGCAGTAGATACCATAGAGTTTATTGAATGGCTCCAGTTTATCTTTCT
>MAAC01018436.1_pt1 | contig 41996 bp, 34 predicted proteins | sample 1115981 | NCBI WGS metagenome assembly MAAC01 (sample SAMN04961126, study PRJNA320927) | seawater metagenome | isolation source: sample BD02T64 sea water enriched with oil for 64 days | place: USA:Gulf of Mexico | collected 2013-07-27 | reverse complement strand
CCCTGCTACAGATCGCCTCGCAGTCGCTTAAACTAAGGTGATTTGGGGGTGGCCGGATGCCCCGGAATCCCCGGCCGGATGCTATCGGTACAGGTGGCCGGATCACCTCGGAATACGCAATCTGCTGGGAAAGAACTGACGACACCGAATGTGCGACGGGCTGTAGCACGCAGGGCGATGCGAGATCACGACATCTCGCAACGTCGGGCGTGCAGGCTTGTCGGTGTCGATCCCAAGACTGTCCGGCGCGACCAGCCGCCGGATAATCCCGAAGCTCGCGAAGAGATGAAGGCGATTGCCAGCAAAAGGCGGCGGTTTGGCTATCCATTGGCTGACAGGTGATTGCTTGCAATCACCGAGAGGCGCCGGATCGGCGTGCTTTTGGAACGCAAAGGAATGGTCATGAACCACAAGAAACTGTACCGGCTTTATACTGAGGAAAAGCTGGGCGTCAGGCGACGAAGGGGTCGCAAACGTGCCCGTGGGTCACGAACACCTATGCCCGTGGCTGTGCGCCCAGGTGAGCGTTGGTCTTTGGATTTTGTGTCAGACACGTTCGGCGCATCTGTTATCCGACAGTGGTTTGCTAGCAAACCATGAGAGGGGCGCAAGTTCCGTATGCTAGCTGTGAACGACGATTGCTGCCGAGAGAACCTGTGTCTCCCTTTCGGGACATTGCTGCGCAATGCCCTGTCGGGCAACGGATGGCCGACACCAGCATCTCTGGTGCGCGAGTTGCCCGTGAGTTGGACGCACTTGTGCGTGTCTACGGAAAGCCCGCTTGCATTGCCAGCGATAACGGGACGGAGTTTACCAGTCGTGCGATCCTGAAGTGGGCTGGCGATAACGACGTAGATTGGCACTATATCGATCCCGGCAAACCGCAGCAGAATGGCCTCATTGAGAGCTTCAACGGCAGCCTGCGCGACGAGCTGCTCAACGAGGAGATCTTCGACACGTTGGACGATGCCCGCCGCAAACTGGCCCTCTGGCGATATGACTACAACAACGTCAGACCGCATTCATCGCTGGGGAACCAAACACCCGCAGAAGCGCGCCGTGCGCTTAAGAAGTTTGAGGGCTCCGCGCACGACGCGCTTGCCCAAAATGACGATGAAGAATATGAAATCCAAACCCGCAAACTCTCGTTATGAATGAGGGTGCCTCGGGGGGCAGATCAAGTTCGTCCCTTCGTTTCAGTCCCATAGTTCATCTCCCTTGAGGCAATAAATGCTATCAAGGGAGCGGTATCAAACCGTGACAGGTCCACCTATTCCAGCTAAATATTTGACGCCCGGCACCTAAAGCGAACGTTACATCCAGCATGGCGCGGCCTTTCGCCGCCGAGCACACGGACATGAACCTGCCATCAATCTCCTTGTGTCCTGATCTTGTTGGCCATATCCAATAACATCTGTGCTGCGCTTGCTCGCTCACAGTCTGTCATTTTCTCTATTCTGGCGGTTACTTCAATATGGGGTAATTGGGTGTGCAGGGCGGGCGGCTCGTCAGATTTCAAGCCCAGAACCTCGTAGGTGGAAACGGGATATGCGATTCCTTTCACCTGAATGCTATCAGCCTCTAGGCAGGCCAGTTCGTCACGCACATGGGCGTAAGTTTCATAAGTAATCAGAATACCACCGGGTTTGGATGATTGCTCCATTCGTGCAGCCAGATTAACAGCGCCGCCAACGATGGTGTAATCCATCCGGTCGTTGCTGCCAAAGTTGCCGACCGTGCAATAGCCGGTGTTGATGCCAATGCGGCACTGAAGCGGGTTTTCAATGCCCTGCTTACGCCAATCACGGGCAAGCTCTTCCATGCGCTTTTGCATGACGACGGCCATTCTGACGCAATTCAGCGCGTCCTCCTTAACACCACGGGTTTCTGGATCGCCGAAAAAAATCATAATCGCGTCGCCGATATATTTGTCGATAGTGGCTCCATATTTCAGGGCGACCGCCGACATTTCGGTCAGGTAGTGGTTGATCAGCTTGGTGAGGTCTTCGGATTCCATCTTGTCCGTGGTTTCGGTAAACCCAGCGATATCGGAAAAAAAGACGGTCAATTTCTTGCGCTGGCTCGCCAATCGAACCTCCTGACGGCCGCTAAAAATTGAATCGTACACCTGCGGCGACAGGTATTTCGACAGCTTTACCGAAAGCGATTCAAGCTCAGTATTCTTGCGACCAATTTCCTCAGCGGCTACTCGCTGTTTGTCGGCCATGGCTGCCAGGTCGCGCTCGTTTCGATCCGACAGGCGCAGTAGGCGTTTAGATGTCTTGAACAACTTTTGATAAGCAACGTGCAACTCGGTAAAGGCCGCGCGATCGACGTCACTCAGCGTCGCGCCCACTTCAAGGGCGGCGGCGGCCTTTTCGATAACCGCCATTTCCCTGCCAAAGAGCGCGTCAGAACTCATGTGCTTTCCTGTGCCACCATTTCAAAGCTGGCGTGTTCCAGATCCTCGCCAAATTCTTCGCCCAGTTCGAGCATATTGTCGTCTTCGGGGTCGTAGATCCATTTGACGTTGACGGTTGCCCCGCCTTCGGCGGCTTCGTCCAAAAGCTCCATTAAAGTCATTACGACTTTTGCGCTGGAGGAATTGAAGTAAATGAACTCGAAGTCAAAGGCACAGTCGCCGCCTTCCAGGGCTTCAAGATACGCCTCTAAACCATCCATGATCGGCTGATAGAAAGCTGTCACATCTTCTGGGTGAGATTCCCCTTTGAGGCTGAAGCGATGACCGGAGAAATCAAAATCGACTTCAGGTGTGTTTGTTGTCGCAGGCATCTTTAACGCATCCATGTCCGCATCCTCCTCAAATAATCGCTTTAATTGCAAAAAAGCTGAACCGATCGTCCACAGGAGTAAAGTCAAACTCGATCGGGTATGTGGCACGACGGGCGATTTCGATAAAGCCGATGCCAGCGCCTTGGCTGTATTCATCCGGCCCCGCCTTCAGCTTTTCTTTGTAGAATTTTTTGAGCTGACTATGATCCATCCCTTGTATTTCCACCAACTTCTCCGAAACCCGTTCAATGTCGTCCGTGAGGATCAGATTGCCGGACAAAAGCGCATAGCCGTCGCTCTCTTTGCCTATCGTCAACACGCCAAAACTTAGCTCGTCCGTTGGATCGGCGTCGTCTTCGGGCACTCGCTCTGCGGAATAGCGGATGATATTTTGCATCTGCTCAACGAAGACTGCAAAGACGCTGCGCACCGTTTTGACATTTGCGTCTTCCATTGACAGCTTTTGTTTCAGCGTTTCCCCAACAGCGAGCCGAACCTGTTCTGTCATGTAGCCCGAATAGGCGAACATGACGCCAGATCGAACCAGCGTTTTGCGAAGTTGATATAGTTCAGTTGCTAACATTCGAGACCCCTATGCTGAAGGAATTTGAAACCCGAGCACGGTGAGGTCATCCCGCCGATACTCGTCGCCCTGATATTCAGCGAGAGTTTCTCGCAGGGCATCGCCTTGTTTCGTGATTGTCGTGTTGCGGTGTGCGTCGATAAAGGCGCGTAAGCGCAGTTTGCCATAGCCGCGCCGCTTGGCCCCACCGACCTGATCAAAGAGCCCATCAGTCGCCATGATGTATCTGTCGTTTGCGTTTGCCGTAATCTCGGTATCAGTGAATTGCGTATCCGCGCTGTAACGGTGATATCCGATCCCGGCCTTGTCACCCTTGATCTCGTTGATCTCATCCTCGGTCACTGCAAACAAACTGAACCGGGATCCGGCAAAGGTCATGCGGCCGCCGGACCGCTCGATAAAGCATATACCCGCCTCAAGACCGTCATCCGTTTCGCTGTTCTTTTCGTTCTGACCCAGCAGTTCACGCAAGTCCGCGTGCATAGCCGAGAGCAGTTCGCTTGGTTTCATCGTGTCATTGGTGCGCAGGTGACGGTCAATCAAGCCGCAGGCGATCAGGGTCATGAACGCGCCCGGAACCCCGTGTCCAGTACAGTCGCCAACAATGATATAGGCTCCCTGATTGGTCTCGTGGCACCAAAAGAAGTCGCCGCCCACGATGTCACGCGGCTCCCAAATCAAGAAATGATCAGGCAAGATCGACCCAAGAGCGTGGCGCGATGGCAGCATCGCTTCCTGAATACGACTGGCATAATGCACCGAGGACATGATCTGCTGATTGGCATGGCTTAGCTGGTCTTCGCGTTGCTTGAGTTCGGTCAAATCCGAATAAATCGCAACGGCCCCGCCGCCCGTGACGCGCCGTTCGCTGACCATCACCCACCGATTGTCGGATCGCTGCTGCAGCAAAGGTTGGCCAGGATTTCGGTGGCGCTCCATCCGGCCTTCAAGCCACGTTTCGGGGTCGTCATGCGCTTCTGCAATCATTCCGTTGTCGACGGCATTGCGCAGAATGCTTTCGAACGTGGTCCCCGGTGTGAGGTCTACGGTTTGCCCGTCATAGAGCAAGTCTTTGTATCGCTGATTGCTCAACACCAGACGATCCTCGGCGTCATAAAAGGCGAACCCTTCGTTGATGCTTTCGATGGCGTCGATGAGCCTTTGACGCGCGGTTGCGATCTCGCGCAGGTTGCTTTCCTCGACTTCGATGGCGGTGTCTCGGAACACAACTAACGCCTTGGCCATGCGGCTAATCTCGTCGCGGCCTTCGCCGGACGGCAATGCTGCGCGCAGATCGCCATTGGAAATCGCCATCATGGAATCGCTGAGTGCGGTCAGACGTGCGGTCAGGCTGCGCCCGACATAAAGCCAAACAATTAGCAGCGAACTCACAATACTGAGGACAACCACCCCCGACAGGATATTGCGGTTCAGAATTCGGCGTTCGATCGCGGTGGTATTTGCGACTTCAATCCGCTGGTTTGCCGCTGTGACCAGTGTTTGGGTGCGGTTTGCAAGAAACGAAGAGAGCCGTGTATTCAGCGCCAAAAGCTCTTTTGCCTGCGCGACGGCGATCAATTCGCTCTTGCGAATTTCGGGAAGACTGCCCGGCCCGACCGACAGGTCTCGCAGTCTTTGGACTTGTTTGCTCAACCTGTTTAGCATCCGTTTTGGCATTGCCGCAATCTCCGCCTCAAGACCGTCCAAAATGCCCTGAACCGGAAACCCAAGTAAGTCCACTTGTTCAGCAGTATCAGCGTCTGCGATCGACAACAGCTCCCTGTTGAACGCGTCGAACATCACCGCAGCGCGTTGTTGAGGCAAACTTGCTATGATAGATCGTGCCAGTTCCGCCTGTTCTAAAGAGAGTTCTGCGTTGGGTTCGACAGCCGAACTATTTACCCAATCTGCCGTTTGGAAATTGATAATCCGTGTTCCTGGTGTCAGAACGCGCTGCGCATTTGAATTGCCACGCGCAAGTTGCCGCCGCACTTTGCTCCGCTCTTTCAGGAGCTGCAGACGTTCACCAACGAAGGCGTCGATAGCAACAAAGTTGTCGTTAATGCGGTTAACCAGTTCAACGGCCCGATCAGAGGCGAGGCTAACATCAATAGCCCCATCCAGCATGTATTTTTCCTGACCATCCACCTCACCATACTGACGCGCACGGTTCAACAGTTCCGACAGTGCCTCCATCTTTCCAAACATATCCGCGGACACTTCTGCACGGCGCTCTTCAGTCGTCGCGGAAAGAAGAACCGGCGCGACCTGCACCACACGCTCAATGCTTCGAGAAAGTTCGAGCCATGCCAATGCTTCGGGAACGCGATGTTCAGTAATGTCGTCCAGCGACTGGCCGACCTGTGACAACGACAAGATACCAGTGACCGCAGCCACAAGCGAAAACATACTGACTGATAGAAACGCAAGAAGAAGGCTGCCGCGAACACCCATCAAATGGCCCCGCGCGACAGGCAACTTACCCCGCGACAAGAACGATTTTCACTCACTTGCAAACTCTCAAGTACAAACCCTGTGAACTGTGGATCATTCAACTGGGCGGTAACCCTCCTCGTCAATCTCGTTCCAGACGAAAGATATGACCCCCGTGACATCGCCTTTTGAATCAAAGCCGATGTTGCCAAGCACTGTGTCAAACTCTTGGCTGCGCAGCTCATCCATGATAGCCTCATTGTCCATAGACCCAACGGTTTCGGCGGCTTGGGCCCAAGCTTGAACCGCAGCATAGCTATAAAGCGTGTATCCGGAGGGTTCGAACCCCTCGTCATTGCGAAACGACTCAACCACGCTTTGCGCAGCATCGGTTTCACGCGCGTCCGGGCCAAACGTAAATCGCGCACCAATACCCGCATCCCCTGCAATCATGGGGAAATCTTCGCTGGCTAACGCGTCGCCAGCCACAAGCTGAAGCTCGGGCAAGGCGGTCTTAGCCTGACGGATTATGATCCCTGCATCGCCTTGGTAGCCGCCAACATAGATCACATCGATTGCGGCCTCTTTCAGCGTGGCAACAAGTGGACCGTATTCTGTTTGGTCAGGTTCATAGATATTAAACTGTGCTTCGGTTACGCCACGCGCATTAAGTTGCTTTTGCGTCAGTTCAGCCAAGCCTTTTCCATAAGCGGAATTGTCGTGCAGGATGGCAATATTTTTGTCGCCATACACGTCGGCAAGGTAATCACCAGCAATGACACCTTGTTCATCGTCGCGTCCAATGACCCGAAACACGTTGCGCAGGCCCGCATCCGTGACAAGCGGATTTGTCGATGCGGGCGAAATCATGATGATACCTTCGGATTCATAGATCGGCCCCCCCGCGATGGAACCAGAAGAGCACACATGACCAATCACAAAAACAACCTCTTCGGCCACCAGCTGACGTGCCGCGGCTTTAGCTTGCTGTGCGTCGCAGGCGTCATCAACGGAAGAGAAACCGATTTGTTGGCCCAATACGCCGCCATTTGCGTTAAGATCATCGATCGCTTTGACCGCACCAACCTCTACCTGCTCGCCCGTTGGCAAAGCGGGACCGGAAAACGCAGCTGCGATCCCCACCAAAATTTCGGCATTGGCGCCCGTTGTCGTTGCGGCGCACAGGAATAAGGCCGCGCAAAGTGAAGTCTTTGTCAAAATCAATCTCCTTGGTTAACAGCAACAAAAGTGTATTAAGTTAAATCGTTTTTAAATATTTAAGTTAAGGTACAGACAAATATGGGTCTGTAAACAAATATATCGCTTTGGCGTGGATCAGGCCGAGCATTTTCACTTGGACGTTTGCTGGTCTATTAATGGTGCGATTTTCAAGAAACTCTAAGTTTGAATACTCGCCTTACTGTTGGCCACGATTCGCTACGCTCAACGCAGCGCATGGGATATTTCGCGGTTTGATCCCGCTCCTTTGATAGCATTTCTTTTGGGCGGATGTGCCGTGTCATGAGCGTCAGTTCGCGTGGCCTGTGGGCCTTCATCAGTCGCCCTGCCAGTCGCAGACAGCGGTCTGATCTGGTCACGTTGGCGCATATCAAAGAACAGTCGCGTCTCAGTCTGGGCAGCTACGGGCGCCCACGGATGACCGAAGAGCTGAAGGAGATCGGCTTGAACGTTGGTCACCGCCGTGTGGGTCGCCCCCTCTCGGCAGATTACTTTGCAATCGCCTGCCGGGCAACGGATGCGCCAGAACGGAATATCTGTTGTCAGAACACGCAAAGACAAGGTGACGACCGACAGTAATCACAAGTTCAATATCGCGCCGAACCTGCTGGATCGGAACTTTGCAGCAGATGGCCCAAACCGAAAATGGGCAGGTGACATTACCTATATTTGGACGCGTAAAGGTTGGCTGTATCTTGCTGTGGTCTTGGATCTTCATACCCGGCGCGTCATCGGCTGGACGGTCAGTAATCGGACGAAACGTGATCTTGCGATCCGTGCGTTGAAGATGGCAATTGCAGTCAGAGCGCCACCGAAAGGCTGCATCCATCATACAGATCGGGGCAGCCAGTATTGCTCACACGACTATCAAGAGATCCTGCGCCAGCATGGGTTCAGGACATCCAGGAGCAGCAAAGGAAATTTCTTTGATAACGCCGCTGTTGAGACGTTCTTCAAAACCATCAAAGCTGAACTGATCTGGCGGGGCACATGGGAAACCCGCAGGCAGACCGAGATGGCAATCTTTAAATACATCAATGGCGTCCACAATCCACGCCCCTCTCGGGATATCGCTTTGCGATACCCTACCGGGCAGTGGACGTCACTCAACATTGGGTTGGAAAAGCCCAGTCGCTTTTGAACGGAAGGTGGCCTAAACGATCAGTTGGGGCGGCACGAAAGCGCGACAGGTCCAAACCCACGCGTTTGCAGACGGTTGATTGGAAGTCCGTTGGAACTGTCTCTCACTAAGCAAGAAGCTTCCCCTGCAGCCCCTCGCCGGGCTTCGATATCCCAGAGGTCAACGGAAACAGCGCCGCCTGGACAGAGTGGTAGATGTCAGGCTTGCCGTTGAACTGCGTTGTTGTCGGGTTGCCCGGTTCATCAATCTCCGGGAACCAACCGCCGTTCTTATGGTCGATGAAATGCGCATCAGCAAAGCGCCAAAGACGACTGTACCAGGCGTGCTGTGCCTCGTCGTCGCGAAGCTTGAGAAAGCTTGCCAAAACCCCAATTGCTTCTGTCACCGGCCACCAATACCGAGAGCTAATCGCGGGCGTTCCGTCAAAGTTGAGCGTATAGGCAAAGCCACCGTTTTCACTGTCCCAGGCATCGGTCAGCGCCTTTTCGGTCAAGCACCAAGCCGTGTCGCGGGAATTATCATCCGGCCGGCCGGAAAGATCCCAGTACTGCAACAACAATCGCGCCAGTTCAAAGGAATGCCCCGGCGTGGTGCCGCTGGGACGGAACATCGGATTACCCGAATAGGCCCGGTCAACCTGCCAGTCTGCGGTGTAATGCTCTGGCAAACGCCAGTTTTCACGGGCCGCAATCCGGTAGACAAAGAAATCAAGAATCCGGCCCGCCATGCTCAGATATCCTTCGCGCCCGGTCGCCTCAAAAGCGGTCAACAGCGCCTCGACCCCGTGCATATTTGCATTCATCCCGCGATAGTTTGAGAATGGGCTCCAGTCCTTGTTCCATTCATCGGCAAACAGACCGTGATTGTCCTCCCAAAAATGGGCACCCAAAACGGTCGAAACATCCTCAATCAGGCGGTCAGCATCCGGGTGTTCAGCCATCTTGGCGCTGGCCCCTGCCAGCAGAACAAACACGTGTCCGTAGCCAAGTTTTCGACCATCGTGAATAGTGTCACCATCCAGAGCCCAAAGATAACCACCATGCTCGCGGTCGCGGTGCTGGTTCCACAGATACTCCATCCCCTTGTCGATCACCGAGTCGCACCCCTGCAGACCGGCCAGTTTTCCCAGAGCATAAGAATGGGTCAGCCGGGCAGTGGTATGAAGTTCCTGCACGGTGTCATCCAGTGGGTTCCCGTCGTAATCCAGCACGAAGAACCCAGCCCCGGGGCGCACACTGGCACGGAAAAAGTCAAACTGACGTTTGGCATCTATGCGCAGAAAGTCCTGGTGGGCAGTGGTGCCAAAACGGAAGGTTTCAGCGTCGGGATGTGGTGTTTTGGATGTGTTTGCCACAGGAGGCCTCGTCTATGTCAGCGAACGCTAGGTGCGCGCAATTGTGGGTCAAAAAGAGTGTCACTTGCAGGCGGCCTGCCCGCGATTGGTTGAATATATTGCAGCTCGCTCACCGGGGCGCCCGCGATGCGTTTCAGCAGCAGGTCCGCCAGCTTTTCACCCGCCTCCGAAAGATCTTCGTACAGGCTGGCTATCTTAGGCCGCACCAGATCAAAGACACCCGAGGTCTGCTTGACTACGAGCTGAACATCCCGCCCGGGCACAAGCCCCAGATCCTGAATGGCCGCCAGCGCGGCAAGGCCAGAAACATCGCCGGGAAGGACCAGCCCATCCGGGGCATCTGGGGCCGCAAACCGTTTCTGGATATTGGCCGAAATGGCATTCGCGTCACTGTCCAGCGAGATGCCATCGAGAATTTCATAATCAACCCCTGCCGTCCGGACCGCCGTCATGAATCCGTGCAGCAAGTGCTGGCGAAAGGTGAATCGTTCGGGCGGCAGCAAAATACCCAGCCGTTTTGCACCCCGGTCAATCAGTGTTTCCGCCGCCTGCCGCGCAAAGGCATAGTTGTCGCAATCCACAAAGGGATGCGGCGTCGCCAGTTCTGACCGCCCATGCGAAACAAACGGAAAATCCGCTTCGAGCAGAAATTTGATGCGATTGTCATCGGGTGTGGTGCGCGAAAAGATGATTCCATCAGCCAGCCTATCTCGAACCACACGCTGAATTTGTTCGGCCGATTTATCCGGTCCAAAATCCGGCAAGACCACCAGATGATAGCCCGTGTTTTCCAACCGGGCGCTAATTCCCCGGATCAGCAGCGTGCCAAAACCAAGGATCTCCTCATGGGGCGGCAGGATCAAATTGATCACCTGCGTACGTCCGGTCCGCAGGCGTTGGGCCGCGCGATCCGGTGAATAGCCAAGTTCTTTCGCCATCTTTTGCACCAAAGCACGCGTCTCTTCTGCCATCTGTGGATCATTCGCCAGGGCGCGCGAAACGGCCCCCACGGAAATCCCCATTTTTGCTGCAATTGTGCGCTGCGTTGGACGTTTGGTCTTTGATGGCTCTGACATAACTCTCTGCTCTAAAGATGTCTGGTATGGTAATTTAATACGATTAAACAGGCAATGCCCACGAAAAAAAATCTCACCGCCTACCATCCGATTTCAAATATCTGTATTTTATATAGCGATTTATAGCAATGGTTGACCGCGTCATGAGCCTTGACAGACCCATATATTTTAACGTTATAAATGCTTATGAGTTTTTTTTCTGGGAGGAAATTATGAAACTGAAGCAACTGATGGCCAGCGCCGCGCTTGTCGCCCTCACCTCTGGTTCAGCCTACGCTGAAGACGTAGAAGTCCTGCATTGGTGGACCTCGGGCGGCGAAGCAGCAGCCTTGAATGTATTGAAGGATAATTTGGCGGGACAGAAGATCGGCTGGGTTGATATGCCGGTTGCCGGCGGCGGCGGCGAGGCCGCGATGACAACGCTGCGGGCCCGCGTCACCGCAGGCGACGCCCCGACAGCGGTGCAGATGCTTGGCTTTGACATCATCGACTGGGCCAACGAAGACGTTCTGGGCAACCTCAACGAAGTAGCCGCAGCCGAAGGTTGGGACAAAGTTGTCCCCGAGGCGCTGCAGGCGTTTTCCAAGCATGACGGCAACTGGATCGCCGCGCCTGTAAACGTGCACTCGACCAACTGGGTCTGGATTAGCAAGTCCGCACTGGATGCAACCGGTCTGGGCGCACCCACCAGCTGGGACGAGCTGACGGCAGTGCTGGACGCGATGAAGGCAAACGGCATCACGCCGTTGGCCCATGGCGGCCAGGCCTGGCAGGACGCAACCATCTTTGACGCGGTTGTGCTCAGCATGGGCGATGACTTCTACAAATCGGCGCTGATCGATCTGGACATGGATGCATTGGGCGGCGCGACCATGGTCGAAGCTTTCCAGCGCATGGATACTCTGCGCGGCTATGTCGATGACAACTTCTCGGGTCGGGACTGGAACCTGGCCTCGGCGATGGTGATCAATGGCGAAGCCGGCATGCAGATGATGGGCGACTGGGCCAAGGGTGAATTCCTGCGCGCCGATCAGAAACCCGGTGAAGACTTTGTCTGCATCCGCTTCCCCGGCACCCAGGGCGCTGTCACCTTCAACTCGGACCAGTTTGTCATGTTCGAAGTTGCCGAAGGTAACGAAGCTCAGCTGGCGATGGCTTCGGCTGTAATGGATCCTGTGTTCCAGTCGGCGTTCAACGTGGTCAAAGGTTCGGTTCCTGCACGCACAGATGTGCCCAACACCGACTTTGACGACTGCGGTCAAAAAGGCATGGCAGATCTGGCTGATGCCGGCGGCAATGGACGTCTGTTTGGTTCCATGGCGCACGGTCACTCGGTGCCGGCCTCGGTCAAGAACGCCATCTATGACGTTGTCACCGCTCACTTCAACGGTGAGTACGACGCCGAAACCGCAGCACAAGAGCTGGTCAACGCTGTAGAATCAGCAATGTAAACTCCCTGGTGACGCCGCCGAGAATGGCGTCACCCACTCTGGGCCGAGGCGGCGAACCTTGGCCCATTTTCTAAAGACGACTGCTTGCTGCAATGGCACTGGCACATGGGGGAAAGATGGCAAACTACGCCTCTGACACGGATTTCCGCACGAAACTTCAGGGATGGATTCCAAAACTGGTGCTGTCGCCGTCAATCGCGATGATGCTGGTTTTTGTATATGGGTTCATCCTGTACACGGTCTATCTCAGCTTCACCGGCTCGAAGATGCTGCCAAAATATGACCTGATCGGCATCGACAACTATGTCCGCCTGTGGGGGCTTTCCACCTGGTGGACGGCCGTTACCAATCTGGCCATCTTTGCCTCGCTTTATATCATCATCTGCACGGTGATCGGACTAACCCTTGCCATCCTGCTGGATCAGAAAATCCGCGGCGAAGGCATGCTGCGGCCGATCTATCTGTACCCGATGGCGCTGTCGTTCATTGTCACCGGCACCGCCTGGAAATGGTTTCTGGATCCCGGGATCGGGCTGGAGAACACCATGCATCTGTGGGGCTGGGAAAGCTTTGAGTTCGGCTGGATCAAAGACCGCAACATGGCGATCTACACCATTGTTATTGCGGCCGTCTGGCAGACCAGCGGCTTTGTCATGGCGATGTTCCTGGCTGGCCTGCGCGGCATCGACAATGAAATCCTGAAAGCGGCACAGATTGATGGCGCGTCGAACTGGAACTTGTATCGCCGCATCGTCATCCCGATGCTGCGCCCTGCCTTTTTGTCGGCTTTTGTGATCCTGGCCCATTTGGCAGTCAAATCTTATGACTTGGTGATTGCCCTGACTGGGGGCGGGCCGGGCCGGGCGACCGAGTTGCCCGCCACGTTCATGTATTCCTACACCTTCACCCGCAACCAGATGGGAACCGGTGCAGCCAGCGCTGTGATCATGCTGATGACCATTGCTGCAATCATGATGCCGTATCTATACGCCGAGCTGAAGGAGAAGTCGTGATGTCCACAGCAACTCAAGACTCTGCTGTCAGCTCTGGCAAGATCACCCGCACCTTTATCTATCTCGTGCTGTTGATGTCGGCCCTGTTCTACTTGCTGCCATTCTTTGTCATGCTGGTGAACTCGCTGAAACCGCTGGCAGAAATCACCGGCGGCAACATGATGGCCCTGCCACAAACCTGGACGATCGAGCCATGGCTAAAGGCCTGGTCCACCGCCCAGATCGGCGTCGAGGCCACCGGGTTAAAGCCCTATTTCCTGAATTCCATCCTGATGGTGGTGCCTGCCGTGGTTATCTCCACCGGGATCGGTGCGCTGAATGGCTATGTGCTGACCAAATGGCGGTTTCGCGGCGACACACTCTTGTTTGGCCTACTGCTGTTTTCCTGTTTTATCCCGTTTCAGATCGTGTTGATCCCGATGGCAACAATCCTTGGCAAGATCGGACTGGCTGGATCAATTCCCGGCTTGGTGCTGGTCCACGTGGTCTATGGCGTTGGCTTCACCACGCTGTACTACCGCAACTACTACGCCGCCTTCCCCACCGAGTTGGTCCATGCGGCAATGATCGACGGAGCCGGTTTTTTTCGCATCTTCTGGCGCATCATGTTGCCGGTTTCCGGGCCAATCACCGTGGTGTCGGTCATCTGGCAGTTCACCAACGTTTGGAACGATTTCCTGTTTGGTGCCTCGTTCGGCGGCCAGACCCAGCCGATGACTGTGGCGCTGAACAATCTCGTGCAATCGTCAACGGGTGTGAAGGAATACAACGTTCACTTTGCCGGCGCGATCCTCGCCGCTCTCCCCACTCTTCTCGTCTACATCGTCGCGGGCCGGTACTTTGTCCGCGGTCTGATGGCCGGATCCGTAAAAGGCTAATCTCATGGGTTTTCTCGACATCTCAAACGTCACCAAGTCTTACGGCAACGTCGAAGTCCTGCATCATGTGGACATCGCGGTTCAAGAAGGCGAATTCCTGGTCCTGGTCGGCCCCTCGGGCTGTGGCAAATCCACTTTGCTGAACATGATAGCCGGGCTGGAAGATATCACCGACGGAGATATCTCGATCAAAGGCCGCGTGATGAACGGAGTGCACCCGTCCAAACGCAACATCGCGATGGTGTTCCAAAGCTATGCGCTCTACCCCAATATGACCGTCGGCCAGAACATGACATTCGGGCTGGAAATGCACGGCGTCGAAAAATCCAAGCGAGACAAGGCATTGGCGGATGTTGCAAAACTTCTGCAAATCGAACCGCTGCTGGATCGCAAACCCGGCCAACTGTCGGGTGGGCAACGTCAGCGCGTCGCCATGGGCCGGGCGCTGGTGCGTGAACCGGATGTGTTCCTGTTTGACGAACCGCTATCGAACCTCGATGCCAAGCTGCGCGTGGATATGCGCACCGAGATCAAAAAGCTGCACGAAAAGCTGAAGACCACAATCGTCTATGTCACCCATGACCAGATTGAGGCCATGACGCTATCGACCCGGATTGCAGTGATGAACGGTGGCTATGTGCAACAACTGGGCACGCCCAAAGAGATCTACGACACGCCGACAAATCTGTTTGTAGCGACCTTTATGGGGTCCCCCGCGATGAACATCCTGCCTACCAAGGTGGCGATGATCGACGGGCAACCCCATGCCGAGATCATCGATGGGTCAGGTCAGGCGGTCAGCCTGCCGTTCAGCCAGACCAATATGGCAGATTGGGTTGGCAAAGAGATCCTGCTGGGCATTCGCCCTGAAGCCCTGACAGATCCAGAAGGCGCCGACCGCAAGTCCACCAATATCGCCACGCTGCAAAACACTGTCGACGTGATCGAGCCTGCCGGGGCGGATACCTTTGTCACCACCACACTTGGCGGCGTCAACGTCATCGCGCGGATGCGGGCCGATACCGAGATTGCCACCGGGCAAAAGTTCGACTTTGCGGTGAATATGGACAAGGCCGTGGTGTTTGATCCAATTACAAAAAACCGCATCAAACCATAGGGTCATACCCCGCATAGCACCCGGTGGCGGCTAATGATCGGTCTTCAGCCAATACCGGGTCGCTTTGCGTTCCCCTGTCCGGGCAAAAACGCCCAGCTCAACCAGTTCTCCCAGATCGCGCCGCGCGGTGGCAGGGCTGGTACCTGCTATCGTGATATAATTCGCCGCGCTCAAGCCACCACTGAAGCCTTCTGGCCCAGCCTCATAAACCCGCAGCACAACTTTGGTTTGCCTCTCATTGATTTGACCACGCAGCCTGTCCATCACCTGCGCCTTGGAGATCAGATGGGTGATGAGCGCGCGGGAGTGATCCTGGGCCTTTAGAACAGTCTCAGCAAACCAGATCAGCCACGAGGTGACCTCCATTTGTTTGTTGTTCGCTTCCAATTGGTCGTAATAGGCCTTTCGCGAGTGCTCGATCCGGCGGGACAACGCAACAAGGCTGGGGTGACCAATGCTTTGCGCCAAGGCTTTTTCGGACAGCGCACGGGCAATGCGGCCATTGCCGTCTTCAAACGGGTGTACTGAGACAAAATAAAGATGCGCCAAACCGGCCCGCGTCAAAGCAGGCAACGCCCCCTGCGGCTCGGTATCGTTGAACCACGCAACAAAAGCGCTGGTTTCGCGTGGCATATCTGCGGCAGGTGGTGCCTCAAAATGAACCTTTAGCTTTTGATACGGGCCCGAAACAACCTGCATAGGGTCTCCTGACCGGCGCCAACCGCCGATGTCCTGCAGATCCTCCCTGCCCCGGCACACCATCCGATGCCAGTTGAACAGCACCTCAGCGTTCAGCGGCGGCTGCCAATTGGAAAACCCATCCGCCATCAGATCCGCCACACCGCTTTCCGCCATCCCGTGTCGGCGATCTGCAGTAAGACCAAAGGCCCGGCGCATCGAAGACTGCACCGAGGCCCGATCAAGGTATTCTCCTTCGATCGCCGAGGTTTTCATCGCCTCGTCGGTCAGCAGCTCAATGGACAGCTCATCTTGGCTTTGCTGTGATAGATGGCTCCAGGCCCCAACCAGTTTACCGGCCCCAAGCAGGAACGCCCGCTCCAACGCCTCCAGCGCGGCGGGATCGTAGTGCCATTCAGGCCAATTTTCAGACTGCCAGTTCCATCTCATGAGCGATACTGTATCTTTTATCGCTCATAATCGCAACACAAATGAGCGATAAGTGGGACTTGTATCGCTCACCCTGAGACAACACTCTCATAGACCTAAAAAGACGGCTCCAGATGTGGAGCCAGCATTTTCTCGGCCTCGGACCAGGCTTGGCTCATCGGGGTCAATGCCAGCTCCGTGCCCTGTTCCGCCTCTTCGATCGACAGCATACAAATGCGCAGAGGCTCCAACCCCAGCACGGCCGCTGACCCAGCCAAACGATGGGCCTCTTGCCGCTGTGCATTGGTCGCTATGGGAGCAGTCTGCAACTCGCCGAGAAAGCCTGTCATATCCTGGTAAAATGTCTTGAGAAATCCCCGCGCTTTCTCGGCCCCCAAAGCCTCAATAAACTGCTGAATGTCCGAGTTTTCCGGCTCGGAGTCTGGCTCTATCTTTGCGCTCGTATGGAGGGTGATCAACGCTGCCAACTCGCCACGGCTGATCGGTTTGGTCGCCACGTCGGTAAAACCGGTTTCCAAGATACGGGCATGATCGTCGGCAGCGACATGGGCCGTCAGTGCAACAACATCCACTCCCTCGGCTGAATTCTGCGCCCGAATGCGTCGATAGGCCTCGATGCCGTCCATACCCGGCATGCTGATATCCATCAGGATCAGATCAAATTTCCCCTCGACCGTCGCCTCCACCGCTTCGGCCCCACCTGCCGCCGCGGTCACCTGATGCCCCAGCCGTTGCAACGTCTTAGTCAACAGCACCCGATTAACATCGTTGTCTTCAACCACCAGAATATGCTTTGACGACTGGGCCTGCGCGGGCTGCAACAACGCCTTTTTCTGATCGGATTTTGCCACTGGCAGCGGCAATGTAACCCGAAACATGCTGCCTTCTCCAAGTTCGCTTTCCGCCTCGATTTTACCCTCCAGAGAGTCCACGATGCGCCGGGTGATCGCCAGCCCCAACCCCGTACCCTCACTGATACGGCCATAACTGGCATCAAGCGTCACGAAATCCTCAAAAATACGCTCCAGATCGGCCTCGGCAATGCCATCCCCCGTGTCACAAATCAGGAACTCCACCTGTTCGCTGGCAGCCTGACGTTCGACCTCGACAGTGACGTTGCCATCCTTGGTGAATTTCAGCGCATTGCCGATGAGGTTCAATAAGGCCTTCTGGATTTGGCGCGGGCGGCCCAGCACATTGGGTTTCCCTTTCAAACGACAGCGGAATGACAGGCTGTTCCCACGCGCGCGCGCGTTGGCCTGCTGGCTGTCCACCAACCCAAACATCAACTCTTCCAGATCAAAGCTACGGGGCTGCCCTGATGCGGCCCCCGCCTCAAGTTGCGACAGCTCCAGCACCTCGTTGACATGGTGCAACAACAGCTCTCCTGACACCCGCATGGCATGCAAGTAGCTATCCTGTTCCGGAGTCATCCCAGTGGTTTCCAACAATTCCATTGAACCCAGAACACCGCTCAACGGGGTTCGCATTTCATGACTCATTACCGTCAACAGGTTTGCCTTGGCACGCTCGCCAGCCAAGGCATCATCCCGGGCGCGGGTTAGTTCAGCCTCGGCCGCGATACTGTCTGAAATATCGCGCAAATAGCTGACAAAGACAGTGTCCTGCCCCGAATGGCTTAATGTAACCGACAGCTCCACCGGGAAAATCTCACCGGATTTTCGTTTCGCTTCTCGCCGGACTCTACCCCGTTCCATAAGCTTCGCGTCGCCCGTTGCCAAAAATCGGCTCATGTCCTCCAAATGGCCACTACGTAGATGATCAGGCACGATCAGATCACTCAATTTTTTGCCAATTGCCTCAGCGCGCGTAAAACCAAACACAGTTTCCGCGGCGCCGTTGAACGACATAATCCGGTCTTTGGTATCAACCACCAGAATGGCATCCAGGGACGAGGTCACCATCGCCTGCATCCGAGCGGCGGTGGAATTGCTGGCAGCGGTCAGGACTTTCCCTTTATAGTACAACCGGCCAATTATCAGAGCCGTCAGAGCCAAAGCAGAAAACAGCGCCATGACCACCCAGCCCAAACGCTGAAACGTGGCAGCCATGCCTTCTCTTTCTATATCAGCACCTTTAGTATGGGCAGCCAGCCCCAAGAGGGTCATTTTCCGAACATCTTGGGCGTTTTCCAGCAATTCAGCGGAAAACACGGGCAGCGCCTGGCGAAGCACTTGATCCGCACCATCAATCATCGGCACAAAATCATCCAGGCGACCCTGAATTCGGGCCAAAGTTGCCGCACCGTCCCTGCTAGAGCGCAATTCAGCAAACAGTCGGCTTTCATGAAACGTTGCCACGCGACTGTAGAAAATATCAAATCGTCTTCGGACTAAGTCCAAATCTCCGCCCTCAAGAGCCCCAAAAACCGACTGCTGTAAATGCAGATGTTCAACTTCGTTTTGCGAAAGGTTCCATTGCACATTATCCGTTGTGGCAGTCGACAGATCATGCATTTTTCGCAAAAATTCGCGGCCCAAAAGCACTGACAGAACCAACAGAAGTACCAAAACGATTCCCGTAAGCACGACAATCGATTTTGGGGCAAAGGGGGAATACCAATCCCGCACCTGCGACACCTTTCTTGTTAGCCTTCAGATTTCACTATGATCCGCACAAGTTGCCAGACACTTTTGGAAAAGATCTCTTCTGTCTGGTAGGCTGGATTACTATCGTACGGGAATACGATCCACAGCGGCCCTTTGTCCCGTCTCGACATCAGTGCACCATTGCGCTCGTAGGCAACGATGGGTCCGCCTTCGACTGCACCTGATACTGGAAACTCCACGACATAGTCATTGACGGCTTGCAGCTCCATCATGCCTTCGCTGATTTCAAGGTGACCAAGTAAGGCAGCCAGAGAGACGCCGGTAAACTGCTGCACACCATCGGTCCAGATGGTTTCGGTCTCAAAGCTTACGACTGGAAAGGCTTGCAACTCAGCCAGACTAAACTGGGTCGAAGCTGCCGTTGACGTCACGTCCACCTGTAGCAACACTGACGCATCAGAGCTGGGATCGGTGGCAAAACCCGGAACCGGTATCGCTGCAAGAAAAAATGCGCTTATCGCTGACTTCCAATGTTTCATTTTATCATTCCTCCTGATCCAGAACAGTCTGTAACGCGGCGCGAAGGCCGCGATGTTGGTGGGAATCGTAACGCCTATTGCTGAAAAGTCGAATGAGACGACCAGAAAAACACAATCTTTTACCAATTTAGGTTCGTTTTTGCAGTCGACCTCGGCCAGACCAGACAAATATTAAGACTCCATATTGCGCAAAGTAGACGGCGGAAATCTCCGCCGACATACACCCGTTCAATGGGGAATTTGGATTTTCGTTAAAAATCCTGCCACAAATCTTGAGCTGCCGAGCCATCAGCGGTTGCGACCCGTGGCTCGAATGTGGCCTCTTCGTCCCAATCGCCGCCATGAGCGGACGGAACAGACATAGTGAATGCATCCTGAGCCACTGGCATCGGGTTGGCCTCGCCGTGAGAGGTAACAAAGTGAGAGGTCAATTCAGCCAGCTTGCCGGCATCAGCGTTTAGCAGGTGACTGGCAGCGGTGGCTTCTTCAACCATCGCCGCGTTTTGCTGCGTGACCTGGTCCAGCTGCGTGACACCAATGTTGATTTCCTTAAGACCGGTGGATTGCTCGGTTGATCCCTCGGCAATTTCACCGATCAGATGGGAAATTTGCCCAACCCGTTCGGTAATATTGGTTAGGGCCCCACCTGCCTTACCCACGAGATCAACGCCACGCTCTACTTGCTTCGAGCTGCCGTCGATCAGCGTTTTGATTTCCATCGCTGCGTCCGAGGATCGCTGAGCCAGGGCCCTAACTTCAGAGGCAACTACCGCAAATCCCCGTCCAGCATCGCCCGCACGCGCGGCCTCAACCCCTGCGTTCAGGGCAAGCAGATTGGTTTGGAAAGCAATATCGTCGATGACACCAATGATCTGCGAAATCTGCGTCGATGACTGCTTGATCTCTTGCATGGCGCCAACTGCGTTTTGCACAACAGCTTCGCTGTTCTCGGCTTCGATCCGCGCCTCGGTGATTGTCTGTTCAACGGTGCGTGTCCCCTCTGCCGCAGAGGTCACACTAGATGTCATTTCGTCCAATGCCGCTGCGGTCTCTTCCAGCGTGGCGGCCTGACTTTCGGTACGTCGCGACAGATCGTCCGACGCCTGGCTGATCTCACCAGCACCACTGCGGATACTGCTGGTAACTTCGATTACTTGCTGGATGGTGGTGCTAAGGGTCGCCACCGTCTGGTTAAAGTTGTCGCGCAATGCTTCGTGATCTGGCGGGAACTGCTCGGTCAGAGATTGGGAAAGATCTCCCTTAGAGAGGTTCATCAATCCAAGCGACAATTTCTCCACAACAGCCTGCTGTTGTTGTTGCATTTCTGCGCGCTGCTCCTCGCCTTTGCGGGCCAGTTTCAAATCATCTTGCATACTAACCAGTGTTTTACCGATCTTGCCAATCTCATCACTCCGCCCAGCAACCTGTACAGTAATCGTCAGATCACCGGATGACACTGCCTCCATGTCTGCACATATCTGATCGATTGGCTTGACGATCGAGCGGGCAAACAACCAGCCCAGCAAGGAAACAGGCACCGCCCCTATCAGCGAAATTAAAATGATCAAGTTGCGGCTTCGGGTGATGGGCGCCATCAATTCAGCCAATTCCTGCTCCGCAACAATGGTCCAGTTTGCCCCATGCATCACCAGAGGCTCTGAGTACGACGCAACGATGCCCCCGTTCAGCCCAACTGTTTCGGCAAAAAACTTGCCCTCGCCGTCCAGACCAGAACGAATCTGGGCCGTTTCGGCCAGAGGAGCGAGAATTGCATGACCATTTTCCGAATGCGATCCTGTCCGGGCGACAAGGTCAGAGCCGACAAGATAGACTTCCATGGAATTGTCCCGGCCATGCGTGCTTGAAACGATGGTTTCAAGTTTTTCCGCAGATACTGCTAGGACAATGATCCCAACATCCTGGCCCGCTGGTGTGGTGATCTTGACCCCCACAAAAATTGTCGGCAGATCACCGTTGGCCGCATAGGGGGCAATATCAGAAAAAGACACCACGCCCTGGTCCGAGCCGGCAATGGTTTTAAACAAGGCCCCAAGGCTGCTGTCCTTGAACCGACCGGTCAGCAAACTGGTGGCATAGTCGTCCCCTTTTGTAACATTGTAGACGACGTCGCCGGACAGGCTGATCAGGAAGGCATCTTCATAGCCGTTATTGTGCACAAACGCCCGGAACGAGGGGTGGAACCGCTCATGATAAATATTATACGGAACAGCCCCTTCGCCGCGATCCAGTTTTTCCCGCTCGCCGGCAGGGTTCGGGTTGTTGGTCACATAAAGATCAACGACTGATCGTTCAGGGTCATCGCCAAGATTGCCCCAAGCGGCGGTCAAACGCTGCGCTGCGCTGGCAGTAGAGGGCACAATTGCCATCGTCACAGCATCGGCCTGGATGCCAGAAATCAGAGATTCCAGCGCTGCCTTGCGGTCAGCCAGCATTGTTTTGAACTGTGCCTCAGCGTTCTGCATCGAGCTTTTTTCAAAGGTGATACTGCTCAGCACAATCGTCAACGTCGCCATGACCAAACCAATTGCGATATAGGACAGCGGTAACTTCTGCGCCAAGTTAATAGATTTCAAATTTCTCATTCTGTCCTCGTTGAGCGGGCATAAGGTCCAAATTATGGATCCTGAAAACATGTTTGAGTTGATCAACGAGGCCTAGGTTTTACAAATAAACAAAACATCAGAAAGGCACTAATCGTGCTGTCGGCAGTCATCAAATACTCAGTCACATCACAGGATATGATTGGCCAAGAGTTATCTTGTGATTGTTAAACAGATGTTACCAAATAATAATTCTGATCCTCACAAGATATTTTGACCCATCGCCCGCACAGGTTTTCTGCTGCCCGAGCCAAATTCATTTCCACTTTCTTCTGGTTGAAACTGCAAACCGAGGTCTCTTCGCTGCTCCAGTTACACGGCTCTATATGTATATTCTAAGTTGTTTCGATCAATTTGCGGCCCTCGTTTCGCAGACCTGTGAAGCAGATCACCAAGATCCCTTCTCTGGCCCTTTGCCTCCCGCCCGAGGCCTGGCCTCAAAATACTATCAATTGCTGATATTTCGCACGTTCCGTCTGAGTAGGCCCGGCGACACGACAGGCTCGCCACGCACCACCCTGCCCAACAGCCGCGACAGGCGGGCCGCCGCGATATCCCAACTGAACAGGGCAGCACGGGCTTGCCCCGCACGGATCATCCGCGCGCGGGTCAGCGGATCCAGCGAGATCAGCTGGCAAAGGCCGCGGGCAATGTCACCCACATCCAGCGGGTCAAACCAAATTGGTGCGGCACCCAGTATTTCTGGCAGCGCCGCTCGCCGTGCCGCCAGTACCGGCACTCCCAGCGACATCGCCTCTAGCGGCGGAATGCCAAATCCTTCGTGCAGTGACGGAAACACAAAAGCGCGCGCGCCCTGATATAGCGCCTTCAACTCACCATCGCTGACGCGACCCAGCCGTTTCACCTGCGCACCGCGACAGGGTGTGGTTTCCAGTCCTCGCGCCTCTCCGCCTACCAGCACCAGCATAGGGGCCCCTGCCCCGGCCTGAGCATGGGCTGCAACCAAACGGGCAAGGTTCTTGTTCGGGCTTTGATTGCCTACTGACAGAATGTAGCCGTCCCGGCATAGCCCATGGCTCGGCAAGACCTCAGGCCTGGCCTCAACAGTCTGCAGATGCCCAGCACTGTTGGGGATCAGTTGGAAGTGATCCGCTGGCACCTTCAAATGCTGCGCCAGGTCCAGCGCTGAATAGCGGCTGACAGTGATCAAAGCTGCCGCCCCGCGGGCCAGCAAGGGCCGCAACAGTCGATGTGCTCTGCGATAAGACCGGGAATAACTCTCGGGCATCCGCCATAAATTTCCATCATGCAGTGCCAGCACGTGGCGGCGGTGCAACAATGGGCCGCTGTTGCCCAGGCTCAACAACACATGGTCGCGTGCCGCCCTCCACAAAGCCCCCTGTTCCCACAGATGGCCGCGCCCGCCGGGCAGCGAGCGTAACCTGATGGTGGTCCAGCCCGGATCGCGGATAGCCGTACCGCAAGGGCAAAGCGCAATCACCGGACCCAGCCGTGCACGCAGGCCTTCGCTGTTGGTCAACCGTTGGTCCAGCGCCGTCAACAGCTCTTGCGCGTAGCGCTGCACGCCCGACAGGGGCTGGGTCAGAAAACGCGCGTTGATGCATAGGGTCATGGCAGTGCCAGCTCCAGATGCTGCGCAACCCTCGATTTCTGCGCAGGCAATCCATACAGCGCCGTGCTGCGCCGTCCCAAACGGGCCAAATCCCAGGCGCTGACATCCGTGCACAGCGCACCTTGGCGCAGCTGTCGCAGGCGCGCCCGATCACCCAGCAGCCCGCAACATTGGCGCATCAATCCGATAATGTCATCGCGCGCCATCACCACGCCATTGATCCCATCCAAAAGGACCTCCTCGATCCCCGGCACCCGTGTCACCAGTGCCGGACAGCCCGCCGCCAGGGATTGCACCACCACCCGAGGCAGGCCCTCGCGCTCGGACGTCAGCATCGACAGGTCCGCCAGCGCCAGCAATGCCTCGGGGTCGGTGCGGTAACCGCAAAAGGTAACCTGCTTGCCTAGCCCCAAGACCGAGACCCGACAAGGGCTGCTGCGGACTCCTGAAGAACAACAACAACGCCTTGCTGAGCTCTCCGCCCAGATCGCGTCGATCATGAACACCAACGCCATCCGTTCGGCGAGTGTCGCTGGTGGCACAATGGACGATGTATACCGCATCTTGGCAAAGGCCCGCAGCATCGGCACATGGCGCTTGCGCGGCTCAAACGCCGCCAGCATCAGCGCCACCGGAGGTCGACAGTCATTTGACCCAAGCCGTAGCAGCCGCCGCCAGTCCAACGGAGGCTTGGGATCAGAAAACCGATTGATATCCATCCCGGAGCGCACACAATGTACCCTGCCTCGCCGGGCAATACCCGCCCCGACATAGGCATGGCCCACCGCTTCAGATACGCCAAGAAACACATCGGTGCGCCGCGCCGCCAGCTTCTCGGCTGCAATATAGATCATTCGTTTGGCACGACTGACCCCCTGGAAGGGCACGATATGAATACCATGTGCCACCACTGCATCGGGCACAGCACTGGCCGCCAGACGGCCCAGAATGCCGGCCTTGCTCTGGTGGGTGTGGATCACGTCGGGACGCAAGTGCCGGTACAGCACCCGAAGCGCGCGCAAAGCACGCAGGTCCGCGGCTGGGTTCAGTGGATGTATCAGCTGTGGCAACGCCACCAGTTCCACCCCTGAAACCGGGTTGTCGCGCCACCAGGGATCCACCTGATGCCCGTGTATGACCGTGACCTGATGTCCGGCAAGCGCCTGCCAACGGCAGGTCTCAATCGTGTTTTCTTCGGATCCCGCACGGAGCAGACGTGTAACGAGATGAACGATATGCATGGCAGCAACCCCTGATGGTTTCGCTACCCACTCCCACAACTTAAACACTTGTTAACCCTGCTCGGTGATCCTTAACAAAATGCAAACGGCCCAGTGATTGTTGATGTTTTAACGAGTGGGAGCTGACATGCAGGGAATTCTCTATTTTCACGTCCCAAAATGCGGCGGGTCCAGTTTTGGCGCGGCGCTGCGGCTGCGATTTTTTTACAGCCAGGCCAGTGTAAGCCCCAGGGACACACCGCAGGCCCATTGCAAAAAAGCCAATCCTACCAATACCTCGGCCCAGATTTCTGCGCGCTATGAGACGCGGCACCTGCGGCTGACTCATCTGCTCACGCAGGGCACCCGCTGCATCACCGGTCACATGCGCTATTGCCCCGACCTTCACGATAGACTTGCGACCGCCTATGCGCATGTCACTCTGCTGCGCGACCCAGTAACCCGATTCGTCTCACATTACCGCTATCTGCAGCGTCACCACCCAGACCCCAATCGCGCCAAAACGCTCGACGCCTTTCTCGACAGCCCCGACGCGGAGCGGATTGGTTCCCAGTTCTTGTTTTATTTCGGCGGCGCGACATCAGATCAGGATCAAGCAATTACCCGTGCCAATTTGGCGCTGTCCCAGTTTGATCTGGTCGGAGACCTGGGCAACCCCGCTGGGTTTCTAACATCACTGCGGCAGTTGGTGCCCGGTCCACTACTGCATCTGCATCGCAACCGAGCCCCACCAGTCCACCCCATTCCAGAGGCCTTGCAGGCCCGAATAGAACAGATCTGCGCGGCTGACATTGCCATCTACCGGGCTGCTATGGCCCTACCGCAGGCAGCCTGATGCCGCTGCTGACACCCCCTGCCCTGCTGCTGATCTGCTGGGGTCTGACTTTTGCTGTGACCGGGCTGGCACTGGCCAACCCACAGCAGTTTGACCTGCTGGCGGTGTTCATGCTGCGTGAGGAACTGGACCAGCGCGCCTTTTCCCGACTTGGTCTGGCCTGGCTGATGCTCGCACTACTGGTGCTGCTCGTGGGCGATTTGGCCTGCCGCTGGGCACTGCTGTCACGCCGGGAATTTACCACCGGACTAAATGCCAACCGCGCTGCCGAGCTGACGTTCTGGACCAACCTGTGCTTTCTGGCCATCACCGCCCTGTGGATCCTGCTGACGGCCCGCAAACTGGGAGGGCTGGCGCAACTAGCCGCATTGGCGTTGGTCGATACGCTGACGGCTCGCGATCTGCTGCTGGGCAATAAGCTGTTCACCGGAATGCGGTTGGCCTATGCAGCGCTGCCCGCCACCGGCTGTCTGGCGGCAGGTCTGCTGGCGCTGCCGCGCACTGCGTTGAACCGACGCAACCGCAGGCGTTGCCGCCTGGTACTAGGCCTGAACATCGCCGCGCTTATGCTGCTGCCCGTGGTGATGAGCCAACGCCTGTTGCTGCTGCAACTGCTGCTGTCGTCATACATTGTTGCCTGCATGGCCCGCCGACATCTGTTTGGCCTGCGCTGGCTGGCGCTGGGGGCGCTGCTGTTTCTGGCGATCTGGACCCTGCGGGAAAGCCTGACCAACCCGCTGATCCTACATCGATCCGCGCTGGACTTAGGGCTACAAAAACTGGCGTTCTATTTCACCAACGATCTGTGGAATTCCTTTGCACCGCTACACAACGACACCCCGCGCACCCTGGGCGGGCTCAGCTTTGGTGGGCTGATGGAGCTCACCTTTACCGACAGTCTGATCCGCCCCGCATTGGCCGAGCGCCTGGAGGCCGCCGAGACTCTTCGCGGCGGCGGAGAATTCTCGCTGCTGACCGCACCACTGGTGGATTTTGGTCCACTGGGCGGCGCGGCCTATTTGTTTCTGGCCGGATTTATCTTCCGCCTGATCTACCATCTGGGGCGACAACGTCTGATCTGGGCGGTGATCTATGCCCAGATCGGCGCTGCGCTTTTGTTTTCGTCACACGGAGCTTACATCACCCATCAAAACCTGTTGTTTTCCTTGATTGTTATATCAGCCCTTGCCCGCATGGTCGGCTCGACCCATCAGGCGGCAATACCCACACCGCGCGCCCCTCTGCAGGTCAAACCACCGGTTGTCGCCGCCCCACTCGCGTCATCGTCACCAGTGCAGTTTCAAACCCGTCGCAAAGCCCCTCAGCCAGCGCAACGCGAGCTGGAAGATGCCTAGACTACCTGGCCTCCAACTGCTGCGCGCACTGGCGGCGCTACTGGTGCTAATCGGTCATGTTCTGGGTGAGGCACAGCATTACTTCGCCGTCTCCCTCCCCATTACAGCGCTGCCGTGGACACGGGGCGTCGATTTGTTTTTTGTCATTTCGGGTTTCATCATCACCCTGAGCGCCAGCCGTCGACTAGACCAGCCCGGTGTCTTTTTATGGCGACGGTTTCTGCGGGTGGCGCCGCTGTATTACCTGTTCACCACAGCAATGGTTGCCACCCTGTTGCTACTGCCCGGAGCTACCAAGGGCACAGAGCTAGAACCGGGCCAGATCATCAGCTCGTACCTGTTTCTGCCATTTGAGCGCCACGACGGGCGCATCGCGCCGGTGTTGTCACTGGGCTGGACCCTGAACTACGAGATGTTTTTCTATGTGCTGATGGCCTTTAGCCTCTGCCTGCGTCGCCCGTTTGTAGCGTTGGCCCTGCTGATGCTGACCTTTAGTGCTGCCTGTCTATTCCGCTGGAACAGCACCACCGCCCAATTTTACAGCAATCCAATTGTGATTGAGTTTCTGTTTGGCATCGGGCTGGCACAACTGTTTCGGCGCAATATTGTCCTGCCGTCAACGCCTTTGGCGCTGTTGGCGGTGGCGGCGGGGCTGGCGTTGCTGGTGACGCTGCACCAAACCACCCTGCCCCGATTTGTCGCCGCCGGTCTGCCTGCAATGATCATCGTTGCGGGAGGCACTCTGTTCTGCCCGCCGCTGGCACCGGCCCGCCTGCTGCTGCGTCTCGGCGATGCCAGCTATGTGTTGTACCTGTCGCACCGCTTTACCCTGCGCGCACTGACGCTCCTGTTGTTGCCCTATCTACCCACCGGTCCTGCAGGGCTGTGGGGGTTTGTTATGCTGGCCTGCACCAGTTGTCTCATGGTCTCGTTGCTGGTGCACCGGTGGATTGAGCTGCCTCTCTTGCGGCTCTTATATCTGCCTCGTCGCATCGGAGCAGTGGCATGAGGCCGCTGCTGTGGTCCGCTGTGCTGCAATACTCGCGGCTGGGAATTGGCGCAGTGCTGTTCCTGATTGCGGCGCGATATCTAAGCCTGGCGCAGATTGGTGCCTTTGCTGCGGCCTTGGCACCGGTGCGGGTTCTGGCAGTGATACACCGACCGGGGATAGCGGATGCCGCCATAACCGAAAAAAATGGTATTTCGGAGCAAAATCAAATATTTACGATGTCCTTTGGACTAGGGTTATTGATCTCAACCGGCCTATTTCTGGCGGGGCGGCTATTACCCGCCCTGATAGGGGAAATGCTGCAGGTTCTGGCTCTGCTGCCGTTGCTGTACGGGCTTGCAGCCCCCTCTGAGGCGCAGTTACGTGGGGACCTGAGGATCAAAGCGCTGGCGCTGCGGAGCTTGATTGCCCAGGTTCTGGCGGCGGCGTTGGCACTGTGGTTACTGCACCAAGGAGCAGAAGCTTGGGCACTGGTTGCCTTTGCCGTCACCAATACCGCGCTTGGCACTGCTCTGGCTCTGTGGCTGGCTCCGGCCTGGCCCAGAACCCTGCCCTGTTGGGCTGACCTAAAACGCCTATCGGTGCCGGTATCCCGCATCGCCGCCCGAGAGCTGGCCAACGGAGCCGCCTTCCCCTTACTGCAGCTGCTGGTAACGGCGGTCCTGGGCCTGGCCGCAGGGGGGGCGTTTCAGATCGCGGCACGGCTGCTGGCATTGATCGACACCTTGGCGGTGGCCCCGATCCGCTATATCGCATTGCCGCGCTTTGCCCAGGCGGCAAGCCGTACCACGCTGCCCAATGCAGTGCTGCGCAGCCTGAAACTCACCAGCCTCATCACCTGCCTGATCTATCCCGGAGCGATCATTTCTGCCCCTGAGTTATTGGTGCTCACGGTTGGTCCCGCCCATGCCGCAGCCACGGTGTCACTGATCCCTGCCTTTTGCCTGTTTGGCATGACTGCTGCGCTGATGATGCCCCTGACCCAAGGGTTGACAGCTGTCAACCAGACGCAATTGCCCCTGTTTCGGTCGCTCGCCACGCTGGCAGTTGTACTGAGTTTGGCGCTGGCTGGGGTGTCCCATTCTCTGACAATGACCGCCGCCGCGCTGCCGCTAGGATCTGGATTGGTCTTGCTGCTTTATAGCCGCGCCGCCCTGCCCCGGCTTGGACTGACTACCGCAGAGGTCGTGCCCTTGATCCTGCCCCCGATGCTGGCTGGATCTCTCATGGCTTTGGCGCTCGCCGCGTTGATCCCTGCATTGCCAGCCGTTGTTTCGCTAGTGGCCAAGGTCTTCTGCGGCACGGCACTCTATGCAGCACTGTTGCTGGTCATTGGCTGGCTGCAAAAACAAAGGGTCGCTGCATGAAACACCTGGTTTTGCTTACCGGTCATTTTCCACAGCAAAAACGACGGTCTAGCCTGTTGTGGGTCACCGAGGCGCTGCTGCAGATGGGCTGGCACATCACCCATGTCACCGTCGGCTATAGTTGGCTGTCGCGCCTGCGCCGGGATCGACGGTTGCACGCGCTGGACTCCCCGCCGCGTCCCGGCTCATGGCAATTGCAACCGCGCCACCGTTGGATTTTTCATTATGCACCGCTGCATCCCTTTTCCACTCGCAGGCCCTTGATGGACCAGATGTTGGCGCCGCTGCACCAGATATTCCCGGCCTATTGGAAACGACATCTGCGGGCCCCTTTAGCACAAGCGGATCTGGTGTTGGTAGAAAGCGGAGCGCCGGTGATGCTGGCGCCACTGCTGCGACGGCTGTCAACTCGGGCGCGACTGATTTACCGGGTCAACGATGATATTCGGCTGCTGAATGCTCCGGCGTTTCTGTGCCAATACGAAAAAGACCATGCGCCGTTGTTCGACCGCATCAGCACTGCCAGCCCACATTTGGCAGCGCAGTTTCATGGGCTGGCACCGGTGACAATTGATCCAATGGGTGTTCCCCTAGACCGGCTACACAATATGGCGCGGTCTCCCTACGGAGACCGCGCCAAGTTTGAGGCGGTCTGCGCTGGCAGCACACAATTGGATATCGCAGCCTTGCTGTGCATTGCCAAGGCGCGCCCCAGTTGGCGGCTGCATGTGCTGGGAAGGTTGAAAGCCGCACCGCCAAAATGCCCGAACCTGATTTTTCATGGCGAACAGGATTTTGATGCAACGCTTGCCTTTATCAAACACGCCGACATTGGATTGGCGCCGTATCTGGATCGGCCCGGCGTTGAGTACCAGACGACGAATTCTAACCGTATTCTTCTTTACCGGTATTTTGGCTTGCCTATATTGGGGCCGGAACGCTTGTGCCATGGCTCGGTGCCGTCCGTCATTGGCTATGGTGATCCGAATTTCTGGCAGCGATGTGAAACCTGGGACCGTCAACCTGAAGACATTCCCGACTGGTCAGAACTGGCACGGCGGCTAGTCGAATAAGCTAACGTCGGTCAATACCCAGCCACCACTCCACCATTTGAGATGTCGACATTGCCAGAAACCGTGTTGTGATCGCGGGTAAAGACGCTTCCACCGTTGGCCTCGATTGCAAAGTTAACAGCCGCGCCCGCCGAATCTGCAGCCGTGTCCTGTAGCCACATTGCTGCGCTGTTGGAACATTTGAACGCCACCGAACTGCCGTCGACATCACGGGCGGTGGCCTTTGATCCTACAAACCAACTGTGAGTGCTCTGAATGCAATGCACCTCGGTGCCGTTATGCGAATAACCATACTCGCCGTCCAAATCGATGGAGAGCACAGCGTCATGGGTGGTGAACCCGTTGCAAGACGTTGCCGCAAACGCCCCGTTACCAAAGCCCGAGCAGCCCTGCATCAGCACATGCAACCCGAGATTTCCGTCTTCGTGAAAGCTCCACCCATCAGTGGCACCAGCCGAAGCATTGCAGTCGAAAAATGCCGCCAGCCCATTGGTGCGCCGAATTTGCACTGCGTCCAGCGGATTGTTGAGGTTTGACGGAGCCGAATATCGAAACGAGCAATCCACCCCGACGATATTGCGATCTGCCACCGCATCGCAGTGAAGGGCTCCGGTAATGCCGCCTTCGCAATGGATATTCTCAAGATAAAGATCATCGGTATGGGCCAGAAACCGCGCGCCGTGGAAATTGCGGATCACAGCAATATCGCTGCTGCCCGGCAGCTGACCGATGTTCACATGCAGAGTGCCGCTATCGTCGAACCAACTGTTATTGGTGGATTGGCAAACCAGCAGATCAACGGCCTGAAACAGTTCCGTGTATAATCCCTGAGCGTCCAGTTGATCGGTACGAAACACCCGCTTGGCGGAGCTGACGGCAGCACTGTAGGTGGCACCGGAACTTGTCCAGCTTATGCTGTACGGGCCCGTACGATACTGAACCGGACCATCCCATCCCAGCACTGCCACCGGCTGATCCGGTTCATCGTTGCCGTTACGGGTAAAGGCGCTTTCTTCATAGTTTCCAGGCTTCACGATCACTCGGTAAGGGGCGAGGGTGGCGTTACCTGCAGTGAATGCCGCATGGATTGTGCGTTTGGCGGCGGAGAAATCGCCGTCCACCGCTCCCAGTCCTGAATTTGCATCATCGCCATTGTCACCATCAACGTGAATGGCTGCGCCGGTCCAGATGCCTGGATCCACCAGATCGCGCGGCGTTAGGTTGCAGTGATAACCAGTACCACCTTTGGTGATCAACAGTGGAAACCGGATGCCATCCCAATCAAAGCCGGGGGGCAGGGGGATTGGCGTCTCGGCGGTGTATTGTGGCGCAAGGGCCAGACCAAGTCCCAGCATCAGTACAGCCCCACAATACCGTCGGCGCTGGTGCCGCTGACCATGACTCGGCGAGCGCGGATTGGGTAGATAACGCCGGGCACCAATGCGGGGAGTGTCAGCGCGCTGCCATCTTTAAGCACCACGGCCAGATCTCCACCACTAGCAACCATCAAGGCGCGGGGCAGGGTGGCCAGATCAGCGCCATCATCCGGGGTGATGGCAAATCCACCGGTGACCGGAGCGCTGGGGTTTGGCGTAAAACTGTCAAAATGATCGGTAATCGGCATAGTCGAATCCTTTGCGAAGGCTAAGCCCTCAGAGCATTGATCAAAGACGTTTGTATCCGGGAAACCAGGCGCGCGGTGGTGTTGCATTGGGGCAGGGACCGTTGTTGACAGCTGTCAACTTTCCTTTGGATCATCCGCTAGGCCTGTTTCGCCGGTGACAGCAATGCCATCACCATTGGTCCGGGCGAGAACCCTCCGGCAGCGGACTTGTTGGTCAGCGAGCGCAGGTATCCACCCGGTGAGCGAATATCATCAACTCGTTGCAGGATGGCTGCGACAGTGATCGCTGCGACTTCGGCTCCCATGACCCGCTGTGCGTCGGCCCAGGCGTCCGGACTAATCCCCATGTAACCGCGTACTGAGGCCATCAGCCCAACCAGTTCATGCCAGTGCTGTACTGGATGGCTCGCATAAGGCAAAACGTCTGGACAGGCTTTGAGCACCAGACCCAGTGGAAGGTTAGGTTGGCGGCAATTAGGTTCTAACGCTGTCGGTTCTTCGGATAGGGCGGAGGAGACGGAAGTACTATCGGTCCCGCTTACCTCTGTTTCTATGACCAGTTCAGATTCATAGGAGTCTTTATGTGAACTCTGATAGTGGCGCTCAGTTTCGTTGTCACTGCCGCTCATATCGTCTGCTTTAAACAGATAATGACGGATCCGGTGCAACAGTGCGCGCAACTTATCCCCAAGCTCAGACAGGAGGTCATAGCCCAGTTTGCGGCGTTTGTGCCTGGAGATCTCAGCCAGTTCGTCCTGCAGGACTTGCCAGGGGCCGCTGATGCCAGCTTCAACGCCGTATTCTGCCAGTTTAGTGGCGTCACGGTTCAGCAAGGTTACGTCCGTACCCAATTGCTTTAGGCGCGCAGCATCGGCCTGTACTTCAATCGCGGTGTCGGTGATCTGGCGGGCGTGCTGCAGCAATGGCCGCAGGCTAAAGCCAAAGGCGCGGATAATCTCGCCATCGCGGTCCCGGGCGGCATAACGTTTGCCGTTGGGGCTGTCGTGGCGGCAGATAAGACCTGAACGCACCAGCACCGCCAAATGTCGGCGCAGTGTGCTCTCGGCCATGCCGTGGGCGCGCTCACCTAAAGCGCGGTTTGAGGGAAACACCACCAGGTTGGCATTGTCGCTGAGACTGGTGCCCTTGTGAAAGCTGAGCAGCGCGTTCAACACCGTCAGATCACGGTCGCTAAGATTAAACCGCTGCCGGGCGGTGCATAGTGCGCGAAACAGCTGCCATTTATCGCAATGAGGGATTTCCGCCGGTCCTTGCGCGGCGCTGGCGCGTTGCAACAGCGCAGCCGTTACCGGCCGCTGCCCAAAGGGCGTCGTTGTAAGTTGGTCCATATTTGATCACGAGACAAAACTTTCTTGCCCGCCGAGCAGGCGCCTGTTGACAGCTGTCAACTCAATCCCTTATGTTCGGAAGTGCAAAAACACGAACTAAAGGCCTCTCGGAACTCGTTTCGGGGGGCTTTTTTATGGGTTCTGTCGGGATGTGCCTCCTGCTGTTGTTGCTATTGTGAAATCAGTCATCGCACTGGTCCAGCCAGTCGCGGTGCAGCTGAGAGAGGTTCTCAACCAGCCAATCGTCAAACCCCGGTGCGGCCTTGCTGTGTAGCGTCAGCACCGTCTTGCCTGCCTTGCGGGCGGATTTGGCCAGCTCTGTCCCAGAGTCCAATTTGTGGCTACGGGGTGGCGGGGCAGGGGGGCGCGGTGTCACCAGCGCCGCCATCACCGCATCAAAGCGCGCCTCGGAGCTGGCCCCTTGCGCCGCAGATAAAAGATCGCGGTCTCTTATCTTATCCGCCAAAGCCAGCCACCGATCTCGCCCGATCAATGGCGCCGCGCCGATCGCCTCGATCAGATCCACTGGAATACGATCCGTTACCGAAAGCATGCGTGATATCAGTGTCTTATCCATATGCAATGCATCACAGATCACCTTGCGGTCATAACCTGCGTCGCGCATCTGGCGAGCAAAGTTTGCTTTTTCAATAAAGCTGAGATCCTTGCGGGCTGCGTTTTCCTGACCCTGGGCAATCACCAGGGCGCGGTCATCCAGCACCCGCACCAGCGCCTTGACCGGCAAGCCTAGCGATTTCAACGCCGCAACCCGGCGGCGGCCATAGACCACCTGATAGCGTTCCGGATCGTTGGGGTTGGGCCGCAGCAACACTGGCACTTGTTGACCGTAATCGCGGATCGACTGGGTCAGCATATGAAGATCATCATCCGCGCCACCCAACCGGTCGCGCATGCCCGCCGTATCGATCATTCGAGTGTCGATATCCGCGACAGAGCGACTTTTGAGCGCTGCAATCGACTGGTTCACCGCGCCGATGGCGCCGGTGGTGTAGCGCGGTCGGGCACTGTCAACGCGGCTGCCCGCATCACTGGCAGGCGGCAGCGCTTCGGTGGTGCCTTCGATCAGGCCTTTGAGCAGGTTCTTACGCGCCATTGTGACGTCCCCATGATGATTGCACCAGTGCCTCGATCTCGCCATTGACGGCGTTCAGGCTTTCCATCGCGCGCTCATAGGTCGAACGGGTGAACTGGTGTTTTTCCACCTCATAAAGCGTTTGTTTGGTCAGGCCGGCGTCCGAAATGGCAGTGGATTTCAGCACCGGGTGGTTCAGCACGTGATCGCCAAACATCGAGCGCATGAAGCTGACCATCTGGTTTTGCGGCCCATCGCCGGGTTCATAACGAGTCACCACATAGCGCAGCCAATCATAGGACATGTCACCGCCGGCCTCGGACACCACGCCCAGCAGGTTCGACACCATCAGCAGGAACTGGCACATCGACATCACGTCCAGCATCTGCGGATGTACCGTCACCAGCACAGCGGTCGCGGCCGACAGCGCTGACATGGTCAGGAAACCCAACTGGGGCGGGCAATCCATTACAACCACATCGTAATCCTGCTCAACCGTAGACAGGACTTCGCCAATTCGAGTGAAAAACAGGTTGCCATTGGGTTGCATTAAAGCGCGCGGCGTTTCGTGCTCGAACTCCATCAAGTCCAGGTTGCCGGGAATAATGTCGAGATTTGTAAAGTATGTTTTCTGCACAACCTGCGAGAGCGGCACCGGATCGTCATACCGAATCGCATCATAGAGTGTGCCACCGTCCAGCAGATCAAACTCGGGTTGAAAGCCGTGCAGCGCCGACAGACTGGCCTGCGGGTCCAGGTCTACCGCCAGCACCCGGTAGCCATCCAGCGCCATTTTCTGCGCCAAGTGCGCAGCAGTGGTGGTTTTACCGGATCCGCCTTTGAAGTTGATAACCGTGATCACCTGCAAATGATCGCCGTCGCGACGCCCTGGCAGATAAGTACCCGGTGATTTAGCGCCGCTTTCCAACAACACCCGCAGTGCCTGCACATCACCTGGCGAGTAAAACCGCCGCCCATTGCTGCGAATCTCGGGCGAAGGGCCCTTGCCATCAAGATGCAGTTTGCGCAGGTAGGCATCCTTGACTCCCAGCAGCTCAGCCGCCTCACCCGAAGTAAACCGGCGCAACTCTTTGCGCGCGTCAGGGGGGAACAATTCTGCCCTATGCGCCTGTAAACGCTCGGACAATTTTTGCGCGTGTTGCCCGACGAGCTGGTCGATACGGGGAATATACTGGGTCATGCTCTGGCCTTTGGTCGGAACCGTTTGTTACGGTTTCCATCGTGTTATTACACTTATTCCGTATATTAATGCGAGAACAAGGCGATTCTGGCAAGCAGTTTCAGTATATAGTGGTCTTCGCGGCTGTAGACACCAACCAAGGGTCTGATGCCAAGAAGATAAAGAAGGAAGCAGTCCTTTGAATAAACCCAGTCCGCCTGTGCTACTGATCCAACAGACGTTAGCATCTCAGAGGAAAGATCCTGACCCGAGCAACGCCAGCGGACTTTCACAAATCCAGCTTAGTGGCAATTCCCTGAACTGGATCAAGGGCCACATAAAGTCATTCCATAATGCATCCTTAGGATACACCTTGGCTCAAATAAGTAGCATCTGTGAATTCAGCCAAAAAAGACACTTTAACAAAAATATAACATTTGATGAAAATTGAGAATCGTCGTAAACGCTAAGTGCGGATGCTAATTTTGAGCTTCGATGTTCTAGTACGAGTTTTTTTGTTCGGTGCCCTGGGGGCTAGTTTGATGAAAGATTACGTGGATAAATTTGAGCCACTGTTTGTTGACGTTGCCAGTGCATTGCAGGCACCAACGGGCGAGGGGCTTTATGCCAGAGGCGGCAAGCGCGTCTTTGATCTGGTGCTGGCGGTATTATTGCTGCCATTGATTGCTCCTGCCGTAGCCGCTCTTTGGCTGCTGGTTCGGCGAGATGGTGGTCCTGGCTTTTTTGGTCACAAGCGCATTGGCCACAACGGCCAGGAATTCAAATGCTGGAAAATCCGCACCATGGTGATGGGCGCCGAGGAACGGCTACATGCCTATCTGACTTCTAACCCCGTAGCAGCCGCTGAATGGGCCCGTGACCACAAGCTGACCAACGATCCTCGCATCACCCGATTTGGTAACTTCCTGCGCAAAACCAGTCTGGATGAACTGCCGCAGATCTGGAATGTGTTGAAGGGCGAGATGAGCTTTGTCGGCCCGCGCCCGATCGTTCGTGCTGAATTGCCCAAATACGGCGTCGCTGCCGGCGCTTACCTTAGCCAGAAACCCGGGATCACTGGGTTATGGCAGGTATCGGGTCGTAACGACGTGAGCTACACCGAACGAGTGACAATGGACGTTGACTATAGTCTGCGCGGATCACTGGTGTTTGATATAGAGCTGATTGTACGGACTGGGGTGTCCGTGCTGGGAGGCACGGGGCGGTAAGCGATATCACGTAAGCAAACGAGAGACGTCATCTCCAAACAATCAGTGCCTATGACCCGCGACTTTTCCTAGCCCGCCCGTTCTTAATTCGGACTCAATTTAGCACGCCCTTGCCCCCATCCGAATGATCTCTGCACCCTTAATCCGGTGCACGCCGTTAATCCTTTTGCGCCCCTTTTTCATATACCAGTCCTTCAACGGCGTCGGATAATACTGCGCAATCACCTGCGAGTAATATTCAAACTTTTCCGGGTCCAATCGTTGACCACTGCGCGATGGGCCGTGAAAGCCAAACACCGTATTTGGTGAAATGCAGGTTTGCGGCAGGCCCAGCAACATAGTGCAGGTCGAATAACAAACCGCGCCGCGGATCTCGACCGGCTGGCCACTGGCGCGCAGATTGCGCATTTCAATCAAGCGGTCTTTGACAAAACCGCCACGGTCATTGCGAACCACATAGGGTTGCAGACTGGCATAGGCTTGGCTGCTTATTCCTGACAATCCAATAGTGACAGCCAGAGCTGCCAGTAACGCCTTACCCGCTGACTTTGCCCAGTTAAATTTTCTGCAGGCAATAGTATCCCGGCGCCGCAAAACGGCCTCTTTCCACATTGTCATGGAACCACCCTTATGATCACCGGCCCGAATAAGACGGGCCATCCCACGCCCCCACGGCGCTGGATCACAAAAGCATTTGAGGGGTTAACAGAACCTTGACTGGGGCGGTGTTAACACTTTGGAAATTTAGAGAATTTTTACATTCATTAAGAAAGACCCATGAAAACAGGGAGCTTTTTTACTGATCTGGCAAGAATTGATTAGTAATTCAAATTTGCCTTGAACTGCGCATCACAATGGATTGTCCAGGACAATGACAGCTTGCCACGAAAAAAGGCCACGCTTCAGTTCCCTGAAACGCGGCCCTTAGACTAAAACGTGGTCTTAGTTGGTTGTGCTGGGTGTGCTGGTGGTCGAGGTGGTGCCACCGCCACCGGCCGCTGCAGCAATGCCTAAAAGTCCAGCTAGCGGTGCGATCAGCGGCACAAAGTTGGTCACCCCGTCGCCGGGCAGAGCCAAGCAGGCCTCGGCCTCGGCATTAGCAGGGTCATTACAATCCAGCTGAGTGTTTTGCACCGGCTGTGTCTGTGGGGTGGTTGGCTCTGTCTGAGCCATGGCGGAAGCCCCCATGGAGGACAAGGCTAAAAGAGTTACAAAAAATCGAAACGCCATGAACAATCTCCTTGATACATTATATTGTCTCTTACCACGAGTTGGCGCGAAGAAAAACCTGTGGGGTTGTATTTAACTACTGGTTTTAGACTATTTTGGCCAATGTGCATCCGACTACTTTTGATAAATTGATAAGAGGGGGACACAAACTGCTCTAAATTCAAGATTGTGATGGTTTGAAGGGGCCCGGCGCAGTAGAAAGTACCAAATTGACGGGTGCAAGACCGGTCGTATTAGTGATTCGAATAGCGCTTTTTTCCATGACAAACATTCCTTTGAACCAGCAATTTCAACCCACCGCCACGGCACCATCTGGGCCACCTGCAAGTCAGGCTGGTGAAGACGACATAATCGACCTGGGGCAATTGTTTGCGACTATTTGGCGCGGCAAATGGATCATTGGTCTGATCACCACTTTGGCGATCCTAGCCGGCGGTTACTACGCCTTTGTGGCGGCAGTGCCGCTGTTTCGGTCTACCGCTGTGGTCATGTTGGAAACCAAACAGGAAAGCATTGTCGATCTGCAAAGCGTGGTTGGCGGGCTGACCGGTGACACCTCTGAGGTGAACTCCGAGGTCGAAGTGCTGCGCTCGCGCGGGTTGATCGGCAAGGTAGTGGATCGATTGGATCTGGTCACTGACCCAGAGTTCAATGGCAATTTGCGACCGGTGTCTCTGGTTGACCGCGGCAAAGATGAAATCAAGGCCGCATTGGGTATGCAAAAGGTCGAGATCATCCTACCACCTGAGGAACAGGCCAAACGCACACGGGACTCGGTTATCTCCGAACTGCTGGAGCAAATTACCATACGCAACATTCCGTTGAGCCTTGTGTTCCAAATAACGGCAGAGACCGAAAGCCCGGAAAAATCCACTCTGATCGCCGACACGTTGGTGCAACTATATATCCTGAACCAGCTGGAAGTGAAATTCGAGGCCACTGAACAGGCCACTATGTGGTTGACCGGACGGGTTGCGGAATTACAGGTCGAATTGGAAATCGCCGAGGTCAAGGCATCTGAATTCAGCACGTCGACCGATTTGATTTCAATTGAGGCTCTGCAAGTGCAGGAAATCCAACTAAAGGATCTGCGCGAGCGAATTGGCAATGCTGATGGCACGGCGGACAGTGCCGCCACCAAGGAAGCTAATCTTTCCGCGGCCACCAGTCGCCAGGATCAGGCTCTACTGGCCAATGATGTGCAGCTGAACCGGCTGTTGCCGCGTGTTGCTGACAACGAACAGATGGCCCAGGCCTTTGATACGCGGTTTGCCCGTGTCCTGACCCGTGCCAAGTTGGAAGCCACCCGCGCAAAGCAACAATTGCTGGCGTTGCGCAATTCATCCCAGGAAATGGAAGCGCAGATTGCCAGCCGGGGGCAGGAACTGATCACCCTGCAACAGCTGACACGTGAAGCCGAGGCGGTTCGGTTGCTTTACGAATATTTCCTGACCCGGCTGAAAGAGACCTCGGCCCAACAAGGCATCCAAAAAGCCGACAGCCGCATCCTGTCCAATGCGGTAGTGCCATCCAGTGCGGCCTCGCCCAAGAAACCGCTGATCCTGGCGATGTCCGGCATTCTGGGGCTGATGATCGGCATTGGTCTGGTGCTACTACGTGAGGCCCGCAACACCGGCTTCCGCACCGCCCGCGATCTTGAGCTGCACACAGGCTATACCGTGTTAGGCCAAATCCCTCAGATTCCGGCACGCAACCGCAAGAAAGTACTGAATTACCTGGCTGACAAACCGGCCTCGGGCGCAGCCGAGGCCGTGCGAAACCTGCGTACTTCGGTGTTGTTGTCCAACGTCGACACTCCGCCCAAGGTGATCCTGTCGACCTCCTCGATCCCGGGGGAGGGTAAAACCACCAATTCTTTGGCGCTGGCACAAAACCTGATCGGGTTGGGCAAATCGGTGCTGCTGATCGAGGGCGACATCCGGCGACGTACATTCAAACAGTATTTCGAGGACATCCCCAGCAAAGGTCTGGTGTCGGTATTGTCTGGGGACCAAACGTTAGAAGAGGCAGTGTTCAACACTCCGGTTCTGGGCGCTGACCTACTGGTCGGAGACAAAACTTCTACCAATGCTGCGGATTTGTTTGCCAGCGACAAGTTCAAAGAGCTGATCACCGAGGCGCGCGAAAAATACGATGTGGTGATAATTGATACACCGCCGGTTCTGGTGGTGCCTGATGCTCGAATTATTGCGCAGATCGCAGACGCAGTGTTGTTCACGGTGCAATGGGACAAGACCTCGAAACATCAGGTCGATGAGGCGCTGCGTATGTTCCACAATTCCAACCAGCGCATCACTGGTTTGGTGCTAGGCCAGATCAACTCCAAGCGGATGAAGCAGTATGGCTATGGCGGCCGATACGGTGCTTATGCGGGGTATGGGGCGAAGTATTATACCAACTGAAGGACTACCCCGAGGAGAGCCAATGCGCCTGTCTTGGAAGCCGTCAGGATTTTGATGCCTTCCAAACTGCATGACCTTGCCCAAAGCTAATCCTGCATCCCTTTGGACTTTAGGGGGATGCAGGATTAGCTCTTCGACCACCACCTGGTAAAACCCTCAGTTCGCAGCCACTGCAATCGGCGTGGTAATCAGCGACGGGGTGATCTGCTGGATGGTGCGGCCCCACTTGGTGACCGGGTTTTCAGCAATAAAGATGATGTCGTCAGGGCGCAGCTCAAACCGGGTTGCTATCGTCAGGTTGGCGGCGCTGCGGTAGTCCAAGTGCCAAGCGGTGACCGCGCCCAATTCCCGCGCATCAGATGATGCCCGCAGCACGTAGACCTCAGATACGTCACCGGTTTCCTTGGCTACGCCATTGGCGGAACCAAACAGCGCATCGGCCAGCGAGGCACGTTGCTCGAACGGCAGCGGGTAGCGTGATTGCGAGACCACTTCGCCGGTCAGATAGACATAGTCCTGATCCACCGCTCCATGATCCAGACGGCTCTCAAAATTGTCGCGGCCTTCGGAATATTCAGCGCGGCGTAGCTGGATCTGCGCAGTCAACTCGTCCAGCGCCTGATTTCGGCCGGATAGCCGGGTCTGGGTCAGACGGATTTGCTGTTCAAAGTAGCTTTCGGCGCGGTCTAACTGGTAATCGGTGTCGACAAAGACTGAGTCCCCGGCAATCAACCGGGTGCGCTGCAGGTCTGGGCTGGCATATAGGTCGGTCAGGGGGATCTCGTATAGAGTGCCCCCGCGATAGATCCGCACCGAGCCAAGGTCGATGTCAGAAACCGAAACTGAACCCGCTGCGGCAAGTGCCTCGTCCAGGTACAGCGGGGTCAGGGTGATGGGGACAAGTCTGGGCTGTCCCACGGCGCCGCCAATCGAGACCCGACGTGATTTGAACTCGGATATCTCCAGGCTAAAGGTCGGGTCAAACTGGTTTTCCACCAGCCGCTGAAACAGCAGATCCTCAGCCGCATCGACAGTCATGCCAGCAATGCGCACCCGGCCCACGTCGGGGATATTGACCGACCCGTCGTCCTGCACGGTATAGCCGTTGCGGCTGTTTTGCGCGGCCAGTAGTCCAGATAATTCCTGCACCGTGTTCTGGGTTGCTGGCGTCGACAGCACCACTACGTCACCAATGCCGATGGTGTAGGGACCGGGGTCAACAGCTGGCGGCGCCTTCAATGTCAGCTTTTGATAACGCCCGGCATCCTGAGTGGACGGCGCATCGGGCAGGGGGCCTGTGCCACGCGGAATAACGCCTTGACCGTTGCCTGCAGTGATCGAAAACACAGCCGGTAAGGTTTTGGGCGCATAGGGGGATCTGTTGGCCTGAATGACGGTCTCGGCGGTCATCGGCACCACCCGCACCTTGGTTGCATCCCCCACTCCGGCAACAACATC